>Ga0056111_1000004_pt1 | contig 298273 bp, 266 predicted proteins | sample WorMetloBBELIZE2_FD_83874 | JGI IMG/M metagenome (GOLD analysis project Ga0056111, IMG submission 83874) | Marine gutless worms symbiont microbial communities from Max Planck institute for Marine Microbiology, Germany - Olavius longissimus B... ... | reverse complement strand
TGGCCCGTAGGCATCATGCGGTATTAGCCATCGTTTCCAATGGTTATCCCCCACATCAGGGCAATTTCCTAGGCATTACTCACCCGTCCGCCGCTCGACGCCGTTATCGTTCCCCGAAGGTTCTGATAACTCGTTTCCGCTCGACTTGCATGTGTTAGGCCTGCCGCCAGCGTTCAATCTGAGCCATGATCAAACTCTTCAATTTAAGATTTTGTTCGGCTCAATGAATACTGAACATTCCTTTCGCTAATAAATAGCAGAAGTAATGTTTGAATTGACTGTGCTGAATCTTTCGATTCAATGGTCACTTCGTATCATTGAAACCTAATTTGAAGCCTAAGCTTCTAATTGGATTATCATCAACGAGTGCCCACACAGATTGATAGGTCTATATTTTTAAAGAGCACACTTCGAAGTTCTCTTCAAAGTGGACGGCTATTTTAGCTAGATAACTTATCGTGTCAAACACTTTTTTAAGTTATTTATCTGCGAGTTAATTTTAACTCACTAACCGTAGTTGTTTAGGTTCCGCTTCACTTGCTTTCCCGTGACAACGGAGGCGCATTATAGGGAGTTCATTAAAGAACACAAGTGCATTTTTTAAAAAAACTCACCTTTTTAGTTTATTCGTATAGAAAACAGACAAAAGACTCTAAAAAACTATAGAAAAGGGGCCAAACGGCCCCTTTAGTGTGATTTTTATCTCAATTTTACTGTATCCATACAATTATTGATGAGCACAAATTTGGTCATTAGTAACAATTAGCTGCACTGTCTTGTCTGGAACGATTTCACCAGACAGAATTGATTTGGCTAACGGATTCTCGACATTCTGCTGAATTGCACGTTTTAAAGGACGCGCACCATACACAGGATCGAAACCAACTTGAGCGATCAAATCGAGCGCTTTGTCGGAAACTTCTAGTTGATAGCCTTTCTCCTCTAGTCGTTTCGCCAAACGTTCCAATTGAATAGAAGCAATGGACTTAATGTGTTCTTGACCAAGTGGATGGAACACCACGATTTCGTCAACACGGTTCAAGAACTCTGGGCGGAAGTGTTTGCTAACCACATCCATCACTTCACTCTTGATACCTTGATAGTCTAATGTTGCGAAATTCTCTTGGATACGAGATGAACCCAAGTTAGATGTCATGATCACAACCGTATTACGGAAGTCAACAGTACGACCTTGACCATCCGTTAAACGCCCATCATCGAGAACTTGCAGCAGAATGTTAAATACATCCGGATGCGCTTTCTCTACTTCGTCTAACAAAATTACCGAATACGGCTTGCGACGAACCGCTTCCGTTAAGTAACCACCCTCTTCATATCCGACATAGCCTGGAGGCGCACCCACCAATCTTGCCACTGAGTGTTTCTCCATGAACTCAGACATATCGATACGGACCATCGCATCTTCGCTGTCGAACATAAAGCTCGCAAGTGTCTTACAAAGCTCTGTTTTACCCACACCAGTTGGACCTAAGAATAAGAAGGAGCCAATTGGTCGGTTTGGATCAGAAAGCCCAGCTCGACTACGACGAATGGCATTCGATACAACAGAGACCGCTTCGCTTTGCCCTACCACACGATTATGCAGCACGTCTTCCATACGAAGTAGTTTCTCTTTTTCCGCTTCTAGCATCTTGGATACCGGAATGCCGGTTTGCTTAGAAAGTACTTCTGCAATCTCGTTGTCGGTTACTTTATTACGCAATAGCGTCATTTCCTGCATTTCAGCTTGGGTTGCAAGATCTAACTGCTTCTCAAGTTCAGGAATACGACCATATTGAAGCTCCGACATACGGTTTAGATCGCCAGCACGGCGAGCAAACTCCATGTCCATACGAGCTTGTTCAAGCTCAGACTTAATATGTTGAGTGCCAGAAAGAGCTGCTTTTTCTGTATTCCAAACCTCTTCTAGCTCAGCATACTCTCGCTCTTTTTCATTGAGTTCTTCATTAAGCGCTTTCAAACGCTTTTCACTCGCTTCATCGTGCTCGTTACTTAGTGCTTGTTGCTCAATTTTGAGTTGGATAATTTTACGCTCAAGCTTATCCAAGGACTCTGGCTTAGAGTCAATTTGTAAACGAATGCTTGAAGCCGCTTCGTCGATTAAGTCGATCGCTTTATCCGGCAACTGACGGTCGGAGACATAGCGATGTGACAAGCTCGCCGCAGCAACAATCGCTGGGTCAGTAATTTCGACGTGATGATGAAGCTCATAACGCTCCTTCAAGCCACGTAAAATCGCCACGGTATCCTCAACGGTCGGCTCATCCACCAGCACTTTTTGGAAACGACGTTCTAATGCTGCATCTTTTTCGATGTACTGACGATATTCATCCAATGTTGTTGCGCCAACACAGTGCAGCTCACCACGAGCTAATGCCGGTTTTAGCATGTTGCCCGCATCCATTGAGCCTTCACCTTTACCAGCGCCGACCATAGTGTGTAGTTCATCAATGAAGAGGATAACGTTGCCTTCTTCTTTAGCAAGTTCATTTAATACTGATTTTAAACGCTCTTCAAATTCCCCACGGTATTTCGCGCCAGCAACCAGTGCGCCCATATCCAGTGATAGCACACGGCGACCACGCAGACCTTCAGGTACTTCATTGTTAACTATGCGCTGCGCTAAGCCTTCAACAATTGCTGTCTTACCTACGCCTGGTTCACCGATAATCACAGGGTTGTTTTTAGTACGACGCTGCAATACCTGGATAGTACGACGGATTTCATCATCACGGCCGATAACAGGATCCAATTTACCTTGCTCTGCACGTTCGGTAAGGTCTATGGTGAACTTTTCCAATGCTTGGCGAAGCTCTTCCGCATTCGGGTCATTGACCTTTTGACCACCTCTGATCTTTTCGATTGCCTGGCTGACTTTTTGCTCTGTTAAACCGATCTCTTTGAGTAATTGCCCCAACGGTCCGCGATCTTCTAAAGCGGCAAGCAGGAAGACTTCAGACGAGATATAGGAGTCTTGACGCTTTTGCGCCACTTTGTCACACAGGTTAAACAATGTGCCCATCGAGCTAGAGAGCTGAACATCCCCACCGATGCCACTGACTTTTGGTAATCGATCTAACATTTCACTCAATTTAGAGCGTAAATGCGTTACGTCCACATCCAGCATAGTAAGCAATGGACGAATTGGACTGCCATTTTGATCAAGCAAAGCCACCATGAGGTGAACTGGCTCGATATATTGATGATCGCGCCCTAACGCTAGTGATTGAGCATCAGAGATAGCGATTTGAAACTTACTTGTGAATCGATCAAGACGCATATCTACCTTCCTAACCTCAACTAAAGGAAATTCTTTTGACAGTTAGAAAGATGGATACTCACGAGGGGAATTTCAAGGGAGTGAATGAATAAAGATAGCTTTGCAAAAATAGTAGTATGCATCTTAGCACTTTGGTGCTTATAGCTAGTCTTCGATCCAAATAAAGGTTGCTTGTCGACCTGTCTTACCATCACGGCGATACGAGTAAAAAGAGGCTTTATCTTGGTAAGTACAAAGTCCAGAATCAAACACTTGTGTCACACCAGCTCGGTTTAAACGTTGCGTTGCCAGCACCGACATGTCAGCAAACCATTTACCGTCGATATCGCGTGGAGCAAATGCTTGATTCGCCTGTGAATCAAAATCAACAAAAGCTTGCAGAACATCTTCACCCACTTCGAAGGCTTGAGGGCCAATGGCGGGGCCAAGCCACGCTATCACTTCACCAGAAAACAACGCTAACGCATTTTCGACAATGCCATTTGCTAAGCCGCGCCAACCTGCGTGAACAGCGGCTACTTGCGTACCTTGTGTATTAGTCAATAATACAGGTAAACAGTCGGCGGTCATCGCTGAACAAACAACATGGCTTGAAGAAGTAAATACACCATCCGCATCAAGCACCTGTGTTGTTGGTTCATTTGCTTGAGCCACAACGGTTGAATGCGTTTGGTTTAACCAGATTGGCGCATTTGGCATGCTTGCCTGTTGCGCCAACCAAGCTCGGTTCTTCTCTACTAAAGACAAATCATCCCCAACGTGAGTACCTAAATTTAGCCCTTGGTAAGGGCCTGTCGAAAATCCGCCTATGCGTGTTGAGGCGAAAGCTTTGACATTTTTAGGCGCTGGCCAATTCGGAATGATCGTCTTCATATTAGAATTCTTCCGGTAAGCCGTGCTCTTCTGTATCTTGACGAAGCGCTTCAGTCATCACAACCATGTCATCAGGCACTGGAGCATGAAACTCAAGAACTTCGCCCGTAATTGGGTGCTCAAAGCGCAGCATTACTGCGTGCAATGCTTGGCGATCGAAACCCCGGATCATTGCCGTTAGCTCTTCAGACGCACCTGTCGGGATGCGAGCACGTCCACCATATGCAATATCACCGAGCAACGGATGCTGAAGGTAAGACATGTGCACACGAATCTGGTGCGTACGACCCGTTTCTAGACGCAAGCGAATACGCGTGTGTTCGCGGAAGCGTTCAGCAACACGGTAGTGCGTTACTGCTGGTTTGCCCATTGGTGCTACCGCCATAAGCGTGCGCTTAGTAGAGTGACGACCAATCGGTTGATCCACTTTACCGCCCGCAGTCATACGACCAATAGCGATCGCTTCGTACTCACGAGTAATATTACGTTTTTGCAGTGCGCGAACCAGACGAGTTTGTGCAGGAACGGTTTTCGCCACCACCATCAAACCCGTGGTGTCTTTATCCAAACGGTGCACGATACCTGCACGAGGTACTTCTGCAATATCAGGGTAATGATGCAACAACGCATTAAGTACAGTGCCATCAGGCGTACCAGCGCCCGGATGAACCACAAAGTCACGAGGTTTGTTGATAACGATAATATCTTCATCTTCATAGACGATATCTAGCGGGATATCTTGCGCTTCCCAGCGTTCTTCATCTTCTAACTCGGCTTGCAATGTAATTTCCTCGCCACCCATTACTTTGGTACGAGGTTTAGTGACAACTTCACCATCAACTTGAACTTTCCCATCAAGCAGCCACTCTTTTAGGCGCGAGCGAGAGAAGTCCGCGAATAATTCGGCGATAGCTTGGTCTAAACGTTGACCTAACTGGCTATCTTTTACGGTATTTGTTAATACAATCTGCTGAGCCATATCGAACTTTTTTAAAAACTGTGAGACTAATGCTCACGACTGTGAAAAAATAGACTATTACGTCATTGTATCTGTTACTGGAAAGAAAGTAACGGCAGCTTAAGAAATATTTAGATTCAAGGAACAGACTCCTGATATGAAACGTCAGACTTTAACAGGCCTTTTAGCGGTATCCCTTCTGTTTGGATGTGCAAGCAAAGAAGAAATCGTTCCTGATGTGCCGCCTTCGGAACTGTATGCAGACGCACAGATTTCTCTTCAAAGTGGTAATTGGCTTTCTGCAATTGAGAAACTGGAAGCATTAGACTCACGTTACCCATTCGGTGCCTACTCAGAACAGGTGCAGCTTGACCTAATCTATGCGTACTACAAAAACGACGACCTTGCTTTGGGCTTGGCAACCATTTCTCGCTTTATGCGTTTAAACCCAACCCATGAAAAGATGGATTGGGTGCTGTACATGCGAGGTCTAAGCCACATGGCGCAAGATCGTAACTTTATGCATGATTTATTCAGCGTAGATCGAAGCGATCGCGATCCTGAACCGGTAAAAAAAGCGTTTGATGACTTCAAAAAACTACTTCAACGTTACCCGAATAGCCCATATGCAGAAGATTCACAAAAACGTATGGTCGCGCTGAAAAACCGTCTAGCGAACTATGATTTAGCGACTGCTGACTTCTACCTTCGCCGTGAAGCTTGGGTCGCTGCTATTAATCGCAGCCAAGAGCTACAAAAAGCGTATCCAGACACAGAAGCTGCACGTAAGTCACTGACTATCCAGCTAGAGGCCTACAAGCAACTTGGTTTGGAAGACGCCGTAGCAAGAACTGAAAAGCTTATAGAGCTCAACCCTGTGAAGTAATTGAACTTGCTTTAAACTGAACCGCCACCGTTTTTACCGTGGCGGTTTTTTATTACTCTCAATAGTGTATTCAGCCCTTTCTTGATGATCTTCCTAGCTCCACATATGCTTAAAGTTCTCCTCCCCCCTTTATAAAAAGGATGTGAACGTGACGATATCTAAGCTTTGCGCAGTTATGCTGCTCCTATTGTCTGCTTCCGTTTGCGCACTGCAAATCTCGCCGCTCAAACAGCCTCCTTATACTGGGGACCTCGATGTCATCAAGGAGAAGAATGTACTGCGCGTCTTAGTTTCTGCTGATTTAGGCTTTTACTACATTGAGGGCGGCACACCAAAAGGCATAGGCGCGGAATTGCTGGCGCATTTCGAAAAAGACCTTCGTAAACTCAAACCAAAGCTTAACGTACAAATTATTCCTGTTGCCCGCGACCAGCTACTGCCAGCCTTAGAAAACGGTTCAGGTGACTTAGTTGTCGCCAACCTGACTATTACCGACACGCGCAAACAGAAAGTGGAGTTCAGTTCACCCATTCTCACTGACATTCAAGAGTGGGTAGTGACAAACAAAAGCACACCAACGATGACGAAAATCGAACAACTGAGCGGCAAAGAGATTTGGGTGCGCGCCAGCTCTAGCTACTTTGAAAGCATTCAGACACTAAATAAGAAACTAAACAAAAAAGGCTTACCGCCTGTTATCGTGCACTTTATTGAAGAAACACTTCAAGATTATGAGCTGGTCGGAATGCTCAACAATGGTTACGTCAAAGCCATTGTTCTCGATAGCCATAAAGCCAAGCTTTGGCTGAAAGTGATGGATGATATTCGGGTTCACAAAAAAATCCCTATCCGCAAAAATGGCAAAATTGCTTGGGCAATGCGAGAAAATAGTCCCAAATTAAAAGCCGTCGTGAATAAGTTCATCCAGAAGTCTCGCTCTGGGACACTACTCGGTAACGTTATTTACGGTAAATACATCGATAACACGGGATGGTTGAACAGAGCTCTTAACCCTAAGAAAATTGCTCAACTAGAAAAACTCGCAGCGCTATTTTCACGCTATGGTGAGAAATACGATATCGACTATTTACTGATCGCTGCAATCGCTTACAAGGAATCAGGATTTAATAACGACCTAGTTGGAAGCCGAGGTGCCGTTGGCATAATGCAAGTCCTACCCAGCACCGCTCAAGATCCGAATATCAATATCAAAAATGTTCGACAATTAGAAAACAACATTCATGCTGGAGTGAAATACTTAGCTTTTTTGCGTAAGCAGTACTTCAGTGATCCTGATATTACTGCACAAAATAAACTCTACTTTACATTGGCGGCTTACAATGCGGGCCCCGGCAATGTAGAGCGTATTCGTAAGCGTGCAGCCCAACAAGGTTACGATCCTAATGTTTGGTTTAATAACGTGGAAGTCGTTATGCGGAAAAGTTTAAGCTCAACGGTTGGGTACGTCACAAGCATTAATCGCTACTACATAATATACAAACAACTAGAAAGTTTGGACCAAGTCAAAAGTCTAGAAAGGGTTTCACTAGCCCCAAAAGACCCCATTTTCATGATACCGCTACGAAAAGTCAGCCAAATGCCAGACAGTAAAAAGCCGCTTGTACAGTAAGCGGCTTTTTAAATGGATTCATTGGAAAGACTCAGTGATCGTCATCACACCTTACGTGTAGTTAAATTTTAACCACCTCAAATATTAGGCCGTAAAACTTCCCTAAAAACGAGGCCGTTTTCAGCTGAGTACTCTATCCAATCTACGGATTTACTAACCGATAACAAGCAATTTCACGATAAATCTCAGAAGTTCTTGAGTGAGATCACATTCATTTTTCATCATAAAAAACCCGAGCAAAATAATGATCTGAATCACATTTTTTTATGCTTAAAGCGGTAATCTGAACTCAACCCATGAGGGATGCAACAGAGGAAAAACACTTATGACAATGAATATCACTGGCAAAAACATCGAAATCACCTCTGCAATCCGAGCTCATATTGAGAGCAAATTTAAAAAACTGGAGAAATGGCAAGTAGACCTAATTGGTTGCCAAGCAACTTTCAGTGAGGAACCAAACAAACAGAAGAAATTCGAAGCGGTTATCAAAGTTCCTAAAGGCCAGCTTATTGCCTCAGCAACTCACGAAGATCTTTACGCAGCTATCAACGAAGTGGAGCAAAAACTAGAACGACAATTGAACAAGCTGACCCACAAACCTGAAGCTCGACGTGCAAGTAAGCCTGAGCTAGTGGAAGAAGAAGAGTAAACTGAACAGATTGAGGAAATAGCGCCGAAAGGCGCTATTTTTTTGCTTGACGCTCTCCCCTGCCTTGCTTATTGTGTTTAAACACTCATAAATTAAGCACTATTTATGCATTTAACCTCACTGTTTATTTTTGACTTCTTTTTCCTCCCATAGTTGGAGGGGCGAACTCGTTTGTGAAAGAAAAGTCAAAAACAAACAGAAAGCCTCCCAAATCGGGAGGCTTTTTTATAAGGAAAGAATTGATGACTGAACAACCTATTTCCCTCGAAGAAATTCGTTTACGCTTGAATGAGTTGGATGACCAACTTCTCAGCTTATTGTCTGAGCGCCGTAAACTCAGCATTGAAGTAGCCAAAAGCAAAGTACAAACCTCAAAGCCTGTTCGCGACGCCGTCCGTGAACAGCAATTATTGGTCAAGCTGATTTCTAATGGCCAAGATAAATACGAACTTGACGCGCAGTACATCACTAAACTTTTCCATACCATCATTGAAGACTCAGTTCTGCTTCAACAAAGTTATCTGCAAAATCTCGTTAACCCACAGCAAAGCCGTAAGCCACTTGCTCGCGTCGCTTTTTTAGGAGCCAAAGGCTCTTATTCGCACTTGGCAAGTCGCGAATACTTCAGTCGTAAAAATACAGAGCTTATCGAGCTCAACTGCGAGCACTTTAAAGAAGTGACTCAAACGGTTGAATCTGGCCATGCTGATTATGGCGTTCTGCCAATCGAAAACACCAGCTCAGGCTCTATTAATGAAGTGTATGACTTACTACAACACACGACGCTTTACATCGTTGGAGAGCTGACTCAACCAATCGAACACTGCTTGGTTGCGAAAAAAGACATTCGTCTGGAAGATATTAAAACGCTGTATTCTCACCCTCAGCCACACCAACAGTGCAGTGAGTTTTTAAGCCGTATGAAAGGGGTAAAGCTGGAGTCCTGCGCGAGCACAGCAGATGCAATGCAGAAAGTCCAAGAGATGGATCGTGATGATGTGGCTGCAATTGGTAATGCATCAAGCGGTAAGCTATATGGCTTGCAAGCAATTCAAGGCAACATCGCAAACCAAACCGAAAACCATACTCGCTTTATCGTGGTTGCTCGTAAACCGGTTGAAGTTTCTACTCAGATTCCAGCAAAAACCACATTGATCATGTCGACCTCCCAAGAGGCAGGTTCATTGGTTGAAACACTATTAGTGCTGCAACGTTACGGCATCAATATGACCAAGCTAGAATCACGCCCAATTATGGGGAACCCGTGGGAAGAGATGTTCTACGTAGACTTGACATCACATCTTGCTTCGACAGAAATGCAACAGGCACTTGAAGAGCTAACAAAAATCACTAAACACTTGAAAGTATTAGGCTGTTACCCGAGTGAGAACGTAAAGCCTACGCAAGTAAAATTGAGTTAATAGACACCAGTGAGTAAAAAGATCATGGCAACCCAAAAAGTCGTAATCGCATCGCTAAACCCAGCCAAAATTAATGCAGTTCAAAGTGCATTTCGTAATGCATTTCCGCATCAAGAGTTCAACTTCGTTGGCATCAGTGTACCGAGTGAGGTCGCAGATCAGCCCATGACGAATGAAGAAACTCATCGTGGTGCGCTAAACCGCGTTAAAAACGCAAAAGTAGAGATGCCAAACGCGGATTACTATGTCGGTCTCGAAGCGGGAATTGAAGCAAACGTGACGTTTGCTTGGATGGTGGTTGAGTCAGAGACTCACCGCGGTGAATCTCGTTCTGCAAGCTTAATGTTGCCGCCAAAAGTCTTGGAAAAACTCAAGGATGCGAATGAGTTGGGAGATGTAATGGACGAAGTGTTTGGTACTGATAATATCAAACAGAAAGGTGGCGCTATTAGCCTGCTAACCCAAAACCAGCTAACTCGAAGCTCGGTCTATCACCAAGCCTTGATTCTGGCTTTAATTCCATTCACAAACCCTGAGCATTTTCCTTCAAATTTATAACACTCAGCCTAGTCTCTAGATACGCAAAAGGGCGGATATTTCCGCCCTTTGTAATACGTTATCTTAGTCACTTGTAACACCAAGGCCTAAAAGCAAATTGGATATACTGTCTACTTAGATACCGCAACTTGTTCTAACAAGACTTTCAACTTGTCTTTTTCTTCATCAGATTTCGACTTTAGTTCGTTAGAGCCACGAGTAATGGTGGCAATGCCCACACCAAGCATCTGACTGATCTGACGTTGAGATAATTCTCCTTTAAGAAGTTCGTTAATTATATTAACGCGTGATATTAATGACTCTCTCTCATCACGTGACATCAGCATAGTTAACAGCATGTCATCTTGCTGGGTGCCCATACTTGTTCGAATTAGCTCAATAATCTGTTGCCAGTCTTTATACTCGGGTTCGTGCGACATCAAGTTACCTCACTCAATACTTGGTATTGATCTCATGTTGATTCAAGAACGCGCCATCGATACCCAAAAGATCACGATAGTATGTTTCAAACATCAAGATGTTTTGTACATAACCGCGCGTCTCTTTAAATGGAATTGCCTCAATAAAGGCATAAGCATCCACTTTTCCTTGGGTACGCTCTCGCCACGTTTTTACTCTGTTAGGACCTGCATTATAAGCAGCAAGAGCAAAAATACGATTATTATCGTAATCCTCTAATAAACCTTGCAAATAATGGCTACCAATTTCGATATTTTTTCCTACATTGTAGAGATCCTGCGTACCTTGATAACTCAACTTATATTTACGTGCCGTGTACTTCGCCGTTGCAGGCATGATCTGCATAAGACCACGAGCGCCAACTGGAGAGCGGGCTTCAACATCTAACGCACTTTCCTGTCGAGCGAGAGACATCATCGTGACGGGATCAATGTTGTGCTTTTTCGCATAAAAGTTAAACCACCAGCGGTGTGCTATTGGGAACCTAAGTTCGATATTATCCCACATCTGCGCTTGAATACTCGCGGTCACCGTTAGGTTATGCCAACGTTTAAATGATGCATAAGCCGCCAACATCGCCTTTTCATCTTTTCCTACGCGGCGCAGTAAGTGTGCCCATTCACTCTTCGCTGCTGCGATTTTATCCGTCGCGATCAACTCTTCGATACGAGCTAACGAGTCTTGATAGGGTTGAACAACTTTCTTATCCAACTTAACCGTATGCGTTGGGTATTTGATTGATTGTCCGATTGCATTGGCGGCAGCCACACTGTAGAAGTTTCGTTGCCCAAGCAGAGTTGCTAAACGCTGTTTCCCCGCGATGTCATCACCTAACGCTATTTCACTTCTTCCAAGCCAATATTGCCAGCGTAGCGTGGCTTGTTCTTCTTTATTTAGAACAGCAATCCACTCTTGTACGCCTTTCCAATCTGCATTTTGAATCGCTAAGCGGATGCGCGTTTCAATCAACGGTAAGTACTGACTGGTTTTCGTTTTATCATCGCGCCATTTAGCTAATGACTCAGACTCCGTACGAGTCAATCGAAATGCAATATAGTCGGCAAGTTCTTGCGCTTTTTCTGGAGAAAACTTCTGTCCTTTAATGACAGCATCGTACGCACCTTGTGCTTGGCTAGTGTTCATACGAGCCAACTTTTCTAACGCATATTCACTTTGCGCTCGATTAAAATCATTCGCAGGTTTTTTCTTCGCGAATTCCGCAACGCTTGAAGGATTATCAAACAACGCTTTCATTTCTTTGGCTTGTTGCTTTGCCTGCGCTGATTTAGGCAGTTTGAGCAAGTAACTCATCAAACCGCCATTACGAGCATCAAACGCCAGTAACATACGCTGTAGAATCAGTTCATCGGTACGCTCACCCGCCTTGTCCCATGCCGCAAATAATGGGTCACACTCATCAGCAATGCTGATGCCACGTAACCACATATGTTCAGCCCCTTTAAACGCCGCGACTTTCTTGCCTTGCTTTAATTGAGCGACGTAGAAAATACATTGGTAACGCTCACCACTAGGAATGACTTTTTGAAACTCAGTAATGGTTTTCCAATCTTTTTGCTTATAAAGATGATTGAGGTATGGAGCACTAACTCGACGAGAAAATGGAAAAGACTCGTGCTCAGAAATAAACTCGTTCACCTGTTGTGGTGACTTTTCCGGTAACTGTCTAATAAAAGTGCGGTAATCCACATAAGGCGTTAGTGGATAGTCAGAAATTTTAGGACGAATCGAAAGGTATCCGTCGATGTCATTTTTATCTAATAAATCTTGAGCTTGCTCATATACTTCGCGCTGCTTTTCCAAACTCAGCGCGGCATTAGCACTCAAACTCATAGCACACAACGCGGCGGCGCAGCATACGTTTTTAGCCAATTCAGATACGTTGAATCTCATTTGTGTCATTTTCCCCAGACATATACTGCCCTAAAGCCTAGTTTTGTTAGAGTTCATGTGATGTTAAGGCAATTTTCACACATGCATCTATTTACACAGAATGCAGATGTCCATGTAAAGCAACTTAGTGTATTAAAAATTGTACTCGTCAAACTTTTAAGACGATGGAGACAAAGCGTTTCTAACTCGCATAGAAAACACTTCGTCATTCTTAACGAATAACAAAAGTGTATACCCTAACCGTGTAAGTTTCCGGTCAGCTCAAAATAAGAAATCCATTCGTTAGGGAAATTCTTGCAATGCGGTAACAAAAACAAAGCACTTGGTATAAAATGATGGGTTTGAATGACAGTTAATTTAGGAACGATCGGCAATGGCTGAATACGTATATACCATGTCGCGGGTGAGCAAAATTGTGCCACCTAAGCGTCAAATTCTTAAAGACATCTCTCTGAGCTTCTTCCCTGGTGCGAAAATCGGTGTTTTAGGTCTGAACGGTGCAGGTAAATCCACACTGCTACGTATCATGGCAGGTATCGACACGGATATCGACGGTGAAGCGCGTCCACAACCTGGTCTAAACGTAGGTTACCTACCTCAGGAACCAGTATTAGACGAATCAAAAACCGTTCGTGAAGTTGTTGAAGAAGCGGTTGCTGACGTTGCTGACGCTCTGAAACGTTTGGACGCAGTCTACGCAGCATACGCTGAACCAGATGCAGACTTCGACGCACTTGCAAAAGAGCAAGGCGAGCTAGAAGCCCTTATCCAAGCGAAAGATGGCCACAACCTAGAAAATGCGCTTGAGCGTGCGGCAAACGCACTTCGTTTACCTGAATGGGACCAAAAAATTGCGCACCTATCAGGTGGTGAACGCCGCCGTGTGGCTATTTGTCGCTTGCTACTTTCTAAGCCAGACATGCTACTGCTTGATGAGCCTACCAACCACCTAGATGCAGAATCAGTGGCTTGGCTAGAGCGCTTCTTAGTGGATTACACAGGTACTGTAGTAGCCATCACCCACGACCGTTACTTCCTAGATAACGCTGCGGGCTGGATCTTAGAACTGGACCGTGGTGAAGGTATCCCATGGGAAGGCAACTACACCTCATGGCTGGAGCAAAAAGACGCTCGTCTACAACAAGAAGCCTCCCAAGAGAGTGCTCGCCAAAAGACTATCGAGAAAGAGCTTGAGTGGGTACGTAAAAACCCTAAAGGTCGTCAAGCGAAGTCAAAAGCACGTATGGCTCGCTTTGAAGAACTGCAAAGCTCTGATCACCAAAAACGTAATGAAACCAATGAACTGTTTATCCCACCTGGTGAGCGTCTAGGTGATAAGGTTATTGAAGTGAAGAACCTGACCAAGTCATTTGACGGTCGTGTTCTGATTGATGACCTGTCATTCAGCATCCCTAAAGGTGCAATTGTTGGTATCATCGGTGCTAACGGCGCAGGTAAATCGACGCTATTCAAGATGTTAAGTGGTACTGAACAACCAGACTCGGGCACAATTGAGATGGGCGATACAGTAAAACTGGCATCGGTCGATCAGTTCCGTGACAGCATGGACGATTCTAAAACCGTATTCCAAGAGATCTCTGAAGGTGCTGATATCATTAAGATCAACAACTTCGAAATCCCAGCTCGCGCATACTGTTCACGCTTTAACTTTAAAGGCAGTGACCAACAAAAAATTATTGGTGAGCTATCGGGTGGTGAGCGTAACCGTGTCCACCTTGCGAAGCTTCTTAAAGCGGGCGGCAACGTGTTGCTACTCGACGAACCAACCAACGACCTTGACGTTGAAACACTGCGTGCTCTAGAAGAAGCATTACTAGAGTTCCCTGGTTGTGCAATGGTTATCTCGCACGACCGTTGGTTCCTTGACCGTATCGCGACCCACATCATTGACTACCGTGACGAAGGCCAAGTTAACTTCTACGAAGGTAACTACACAGAGTACATGGATTGGTTGAAGAAAACATTGGGTCCTGAAGCCGCAGAACCACACCGTATCAAATACAAGCGTATTGCGAAGTAATCGCAACCCACAAAGTTTGATTGTAATTTGTACAAAGGCCGCTATCATAGCGGCCTTTGTTTTCTTTGTTATAAAAAGAGCTCATTAGCCCGTCTCGTTCGTTAAGAACATGACATTGCACTTACGTCACTCTGTAGCGACCTCGACACTTTTCAAACAACAATCGAACACTTTTTGTTCGTATTGATATACTATTCAATTCTGTTTGACGACCTGACGAGAATATTCATATGACAGAGAGACGACGCTTTTCACGTATTCTCCATCAAGCTCCAGCTAAGATAGAACAACGTGACTTGGCAATTGAAGCTAGGATTCAAGATCTTTCCTTACATGGTTTACTCATGAAAGTGGAAGAGACTGAGGCTTTGGATCCACCCCTTCCAGTCCATGTGACTTTTTCATTTGATCAATCCGAACAAGTGATTACGTTAAAAGCGCAAATTGTGAATGTCTCTAAGTGTGAGATTAGGTTGAAGATCGCTAAGATAGACATCGAAAGCATTAGCCAACTAAAACGATTTATAGAATTGAATGTAGGCAATAACGACCTTCTGAATCGAGAGTTAGAGCACCTCTCTGGTTTTTAGGAGAAAAATAAATGAACGCCTATTTAAGTAACAATAACTATGTCTAAAAAAATCATCATGCAGATCCCGACGAAAGACGGCGATCAGCAGTTCTATTTGGGCCGCAGTTCGGTCCTAGCAGTATTTGCTTCAGTATTGGCATTACCCGCCGTCGTTGGTGGCGCGTGGTACCTTAATCAGCAGCAGATGCACAATAAAGACGAACTAACACAAATCATCGCCAAACTGGAAAGTGAAAAGGCCGAAGTGACGGCTCTTTACGAAGAGCAGCTTGATACCAATCATTCACTTTCCCAGTCTTTGACGGACAAAAACAATCAAATTCAGCTATTGGGCAAACGGGTATTCGACGTTGAATCGGTTTTAGGTCTCGCAGACGAAGAGTTGATGATCGATGAGAACAGCATGGGGTTAGAGGAGCGAATTGACGCAGCCGCTATCGATTCTGCTGTTCGCGCGACGATGTTCCGTTTGATACCAAATGACAGTCCAGTCACATACCAACGTATTTCTTCTTCTTACGGCAGTCGTATTAATCCGATTTCAGGTAAGAGGCATGTTCATACTGGTATCGATCTGACTTGTAAAAGAGGAGAAGAGATCCTGGCACCGGCTGACGGTGTGGTGGAAACCGTTCGCCCGAGCAAGCGTGGCTATGGTAACTATGTCACCATTCGTCACTCATTTGGCTTTATGAGCTCCTTTGCTCATCTACAACGCTTCAAAGTGAAAAGCGGTCAGTTTGTTAGTAAAGGCGACATCATTGCTCAATGCGGTAACTCTGGCAACTCCACAGGGCCACACTTGCACTATGAAGTACGCTTCCTCGGACGAGCACTCAACCCTCAATACTTAATGGAGTGGACGCCAGAAAACTTCAATGACGTCTTTGAAAAAGAGAAAAAAGTGAAATGGGGACCTTTGGTTCAATTGATTGATAACGTTGTACGTCTACAAGTCAATTTAACCAATTCACCCTATCGCGATACCAGTATCAACACAGTATCAAGTGAAGATACGAGTAATACTGCGACGAACTGATTTGTCCATCAACACGAAAAAGAGCAGCTTACGCTGCTCTTTTTGTTTCGGACTCTGCACGGCTAAATGACCCGTGATTAGCCGCGATGAATATTATCATTCGCCTGTTTGAGTAAGTTTTGGCTCTCATTCATAAATTGTTGAGAATAAGTACCAAACCAATCACTCACCTGCTTAAAGCTTTCGATGAATCGCGCTTTGTCTCTGCTATCCAGAATCGCTACCGCATCACCTAAACGCTGATGGAATCGCTTGATCATATCGATATTCTCTTGAGAAGAGAAAATGATATCACCGTACAAGTTCGGATCCTGACCAAACAGTCGTCCCACCATCGCCAATTCAAGGCGGTAGATTGGCGAGCTTAACTTCAACAACTGATCGATGTTCGGATTCTCTTTGCTAAGGTGCATACCGTAAGCAAACGAAGTGAAGTGGCGCAGCGCCTGAATCAACGTCATGCCATGATCGTGCTCTTGTGCATCGATTTGGCACAAGCTTGCGCCCCAAATCCCAAACTGTTGCAATAGCCATTGGTAATGCTCGTGACCACGGCCATCACAGTACACAATAACCTGCTTGGCAAGGCTCGGAACATCTGGGCCAAACATTGGGTGCAAACCAACCACAGGACCTTGATGCACATTCAACATTGCTTGCAGAGGCTTCGATTTGATAGAAGTCAGGTCACACAGAATACAGTCTTGCGGCAAGTTCCCCAGTTTTTCGATCACCCCTTCCGTTAGATGGATCGGCACCGTGACCACGACTAAACCCGCGTTGTCTAGAATCTCATCCGCACGATCCCAGTCTTTACTGCCGAGAACTTTGACCTGGTAGCCCGACAATTTGAACATACGCCCAAACAGGCCACCCAATTGACCATTACCACCAATAATAACAACTGAGCGTAAATCAGGGTTCAAACACTTAAAACCGGAATCTTTCTCGCTGGCATAAGACTCACGCATTGTTCGACGCAGAATATCTTCAATAAGCTGTGGAGGAATTCCCATTTTTTCAGCTTCAGCGCGACGAGAAGCTAACATCGCCGCTTCGCGGTCTGGAGCATAAATTGGCAAACCATGTTCGCTTTTTACTTCCCCAACTTTCTCTACGAGCGCTAAACGCTGAGCCAATAGCTCCAACATTTGCTTGTCGACTGCATCAATCTGATCGCGTAATGCGTTAAGTTCAACTGCCATTGATGTTCCTTAAATCCTGTATTAATTAGCCTTTAGACGATTTTCTAAGAAAGGCACTAGCTCTTCATGTGCATGACGTAATAGTGCCTCAGTTGAATCCCAATTGATACATGCGTCAGTGATAGATACACCGTATTTCATCTCTTCAAGAGCTAAGTCAGAAGATTGATTTCCTTCATTGATATGGCTTTCAATCATAAGACCGATAATAGATTTATTGCCTTCACGGATTTGATGAATCACATCCTCCGCGACTAATGGCTGGCGACGGTAATCTTTACGTGAGTTGGCGTGACTGCAATCCACCATTAATGAAGCATCAAGACCAGATTTCGCCATCTCTTGCTCACACTCAGTGACTGATACCGAATCGTAGTTAGTTTGCTTGCCGCCACGTAAGATCACATGTCCATTAGCATTGCCCTGGGTGGTTAACAGTGCGACTTGTCCCTCACGGTTAATTCCCATAAAACGGTGGCTAGAGGACGCAGCTTGCATCGCGTTAATTGCGGTTGCCAAACTGCCATCGGTGCCATTCTTAAAACCGATTGGCATAGACAGGCCGCTTGCCATTTCACGGTGAGTTTGTGACTCCGTCGTACGAGCACCGATGGCTGCCCAGCTAAAAGTATCCGCCAAGTATTGTGGGCTAATTGGGTCTAGAGCCTCAGTCGCGAGCGGGATTTCCATCTCTGCCAACTCCACCAGAAGTTCGCGTCCAACATGCAGACCGTGTTCAATATCGAAACTGCCGTCTAGGTGTGGATCATTGATCAAGCCTTTCCAGCCGACCGTGGTGCGCGGCTTCTCAAAGTAAACACGCATAACAATATACAGTTGGTCACTTAGTTGTTCAGAGAGTGCTTTAAGTCGCTTTGCGTAATCCTTCGCCGCTTCTACGTCGTGGATAGAACATGGACCGCATACAACAAGCAGGCGGTGATCCTTCTTGTGAATAATATTAGCGATAGTTTGACGAGACTCTTGAATAAAGCGACGTGCTTTTTCACTCAAAGGAAGCTTGGTTTTTAGTTCCTCCGGAGTAATAAGAACCTGTTCTTCGATAATATTAATATTGCTCAACTCACTTTTCTGCATAACTCTAACCTGTATATTTATTTTTACACCCAACCAAACCCTTGGTGAGACAACTAAGCTTTAACGACAAGATAACAGGCTAAAAAAGAAAAACAAGCGTACATAATAAAAAACATTTAGTGTAAATTAAAGTTTACAGTTAAATAAAAAGCCAAAGCATAATTAACTTTGGCTTCTCATCGCTGTTTTGAATCTTTTACAAGAGGTTTAGCTAGTCAAGCGTTTCATCGCTTCACTCGCCGCTTTCCACTCTTGAGATAGCTTAAGTTCGCTTGGAGAAAATGACTGTTTTTTCAGTAATGCATCCGCGAGTGGCACGGTTGAAACCGGTAAGTTGTCTAATATCTCAACGTGCGCTTCTCGTTTATTACACATTAACAACATATCGCAACCAGCTCTCAATGCTTGAGCACCTCGCTCGGCTGGGCTGCCCATAATCGCAGCGCCTTCCATGGTCAAGTCATCCGAAAAAACCAAACCTTTAAAACCCAATTGCTGACGCAGGACCTGTTTTAACCAGTATTCAGAACCGCTGGCTGGTTGAGCATCATAATGTGGGAAAATCACGTGAGCAGGCATCATGGCATCTAAAATACCGGCATCAATTTGCGCTTTGAAGATCGCCATATCTTGTTCAAAAATATCACTGCGCTCGTCGTATGGTGTTTCTAGATGTGAGTCTGCAATCACGCCACCATGTCCAGGGAAGTGTTTGCCTGTCGTTGCCATGCCAACACTCTTCATTCCTTGCATATAAGCAGTGCTATAGCGAAGAATGGTATCGGCATCTTCACCGAATGCGCGGTTACCGATCGCTTTACATTGATGGCCTTGGTCAAGTACCGGGGCAAAGCTTAAATCAATATCATGGGCAATCAGCTCTGCTGCCATTAACCAACCGCCCATACGAGCAAGCTCTTCACCATTTTGATGTTTAGCGTACTCATCAGCAGCAGGAATTAATGAGAAACCTTCACGAAAGCGCTGCACTCGGCCGCCTTCTTGATCCACACCGATCAAAAACGGGCGCTTAGCCGCCTTTCGGATGGATTGAGTAAGTGCTTGAAGCTGTTCGCTATCATGATAGTTGCGAGCAAATAGAATTAAGCCACCAACCGTAGGATGCTCCAAGATTTCTTTGTCTTCAGCGGTCAGTTCATACCCCGCAACGTCAACCCATAACGGTCCCATGTTTTCTCCTCAAAATCGGCTGAATATCTCGTATTCGATGAGGTTATTCGCTTCAGATTTGCTTTACAATAAGTGAATGAAGAATTGACGAGATCGGCTATGAAATTTAACGAACTGTACATTGGTGTGATGTCTGGAACGAGTATGGATGGTGTTGATACCGCTCTAGTTGAAATAAGCGATGAGCACGTTCGCCTGATTGCGCACGACGACTACCCAATGCCCGCAGCACTAAAAGACATGCTGTTATCTGTTTGTACCGGTCAAGCAACAAATTTAAAAGCCATAGGTGAACTTGACCACCAGCTCGGCCACCTATTTGCAGATGCTGTGTTACAGCTACTCAATAAGTCTGGTTACGTCGCAGAGCAAATTCGTGCGATTGGTAATCACGGTCAAACAGTATTCCATCAGCCTACCGGAAACTTGCCGTTTACCACTCAATTGGGCGATGCAAACATTATCGCAGTCAAGACAGGCATTGATACGGTAGCGGATTTTCGTCGTAAAGACATGGCGCTAGGTGGACAAGGTGCCCCACTCGTCCCTGCTTTCCATAAAAGCATTTTTGCGATGCAGGATTCCACAACTGTGGTACTTAACATTGGAGGCATTGCCAATATCTCGGTACTGCATCCAGAACAACCAGTCATTGGCTATGACACAGGCCCGGGCAATATGTTGATGGACGCATGGTGTGCGCTGCATACTGGGCAAAGCTTCGACGAAGATGCACAATTTGCACTTAAAGGAACGGTAAACGCTACTTTGTTGACTCAATTACTCAAAGAAGCTTACCTCGCCATGCCTGCCCCTAAAAGTACCGGGCGAGAACTGTTCAATATTGACTGGCTGCATCAACAACTGGCCCATCACAATTTACCAATCGAAGACGTACAACGTACACTTTGCGAGTATTCTGCAATTACCATTGCCAACGAAGTCGACAAGTTTTCTCATGGCATCACACCTCAGCTATTGGTCTGTGGCGGTGGAGCAAGAAACCCGCTTTTGATGCAACGACTGGCCAAGTTATTGCCACAATGGAGCGTTGCGACAACGGCAGAAAAAGGTGTTGATGGCGACTACATGGAAGCAATGGCGTTTGCTTGGCTTGCGCAGCGCCATATTCACGGCCTCCCTAGCAACTTACCGGAAGTTACGGGGGCAAGTCGTCTCGCTTCACTGGGTGTACTCTATTCAAAAAATTAAGGGCAATAGATCCTAAACAAAAAGGCTTAATTCATTATGACGAACGATGCACTTATCGCAGCTTTATCCCATCTGGTATCTGAAGGGCGAAACCCAGACACCATGGACATCGACTTGCTGCCTTCTCTCGATATTGTTCAACGCATCAACCAACAGGACAAACTCGTTCCTCTTGCCGTTGAAAAAGTGTTGCCTGAGATCGCTGAAGCCGTTGATAAGATCACGGAAGCATTTAAGGTCGGAGGTCGGTTGTTTTACATCGGTGCGGGTACCAGTGGTCGACTTGGCGTTTTGGACGCTTCAGAATGCCCACCAACTTTTGGCACAGATCCAGAGATGGTCGTTGGTATTATTGCCGGTGGAAAAGAGGCAATGTTCCGTGCAAAAGAAGGGGCGGAGGACGATCCAGCATTGGGTGAGCAAGATCTTAAAGAGAATACGCTAACACAACGCGATGTCGTCGTTGGTATTGCGGCAAGTGGACGAACACCTTACGTGATTGGTGGCTTAGAGTATGCGAACGAGCTTGGTGCCACCACTGTAGCACTATCTTGTAACCCTGACTCTCCGATTGCAGATATTGCTGATATTGCGATTAGCCCCGTTGTTGGACCTGAAGCGTTAACGGGATCCACTCGCTTAAAATCAGGGACGGCACAAAAACTCGTACTAAACATGCTCACTACCGCAAGCATGATTCGCCTGGGCAAAAGTTATCAGAACTTAATGGTAGATGTGAAAGCGACGAATGCAAAGCTAGTTGCAAGAGCGGCTCGTATTGTTATGCAAGCAACAGATTGTACTAACCAAGAGGCTAAAACGGCGCTCAAAGAAACGGACTACGACGCCAAGTTAGCGATTTTGATGATTTTAACCGGGCTGGATAGAGAAAGCGCGACTGAGCAACTGAACGCCAAGCAAGGATATTTAAGAAAAGTCGTGATCGCGCAAACTAATCAATCTTAATCAATAAAGCGCCTCACTTATTTAAAAGTCAGGCGCCTTTTATGGCTTAATTTAGTAGTTCAATCGTTCAATGTGAGTAATACCGACTTTACCTTCAAGGTCACTGAACATATGAACCATTGCTGGGTATGGTTGTGCTCCAGGGTAGACAACTTCTGCATTACAGAAAAACGCATAGTTTTGTCCGGCTACGACTTGAGTAGCCACAACCAAAGGGGAGTATTTGACACCGACAAACCCCTCGATACCTTTAGCAAATACTTCTTTATTATCTGCTGTGAGTTCATGAAATGGACTCCAGCCACCAGCCATTTGCGTTGACATAATGTGATTCCTTTTTTCTGTGCTCACTATCAAGCAGTATGAACATGGTTTAATAAGGAAGATTTTGCCACATTTATGTGATACAGACAGTGTAACAACGGCTTTATTGACTATTAATTTGAGTATTCATTCCAACCACGTTGCCATTCCATGCGGAATTTTTGCGCTTGCTCAGTACCTTCACAAACCCCTTCGTAATACTGACCAGATAACCCCATTTGATACGCAAAAGCAGGATTACAGTACTCACGTAAACCTTCTAAATAACCTTGGTCGTAGTCACTTTGCTTAACACTACCCAACTCACGAAGCTCGCTCATCGTGCGCGATGTGTGTCCGGTTATGCCATCTTGATATCCGATCTGATGCCAATCTCCCGACTTGGCAAGATCTGCTGTCGTTGCTGTGCATCCTGCAAGTAAAGCCAGTGCCAGACCTACCGTTACCTTTTTCATGGTTCTTCCTTAAGTAATTGTTTTCAAAAATAAGCTTACCACTAATTATTGGCGCTTGCCGCTGAGCTTGCAGATTTAACTACTGATGACTCAAATCAGCCACTCAAGACTGTCATCAACCTTTCGCCATTTTTAAAAACCGCTCAAGCAGCATATCGACCACTCAGTGCTCTATTCGACCACTCATCTACTAACCGAATGCATTTAACACAAGCGACGCATAACATGCATCCTGAGATTAAAAAATTACCCTACCCAACTAAGACCAAGGACAATTGCTATGATGTGGTTTCTAACCTGTGTCGCAGCCCTAATCGGCGGATACTTCATCTACGGCGCTTTCGTCGAGAAGATTTTCGGCATCAATGAAAAACGCCAAACGCCAGCTCACACCAAATCGGACGGTGTTGACTTCGTTCCAATGTCAACAAAGAAAGTTTACCTAGTACAACTACTTAACATCGCAGGTGTTGGTCCAATTTTTGGCCCGATCATGGGGGCACTATACGGTCCTGCGGCGATGCTTTGGATTGTAGTCGGTTGTATTTTTGCTGGTGCAGTACACGATTACTTCTCAGGCATGCTTTCAGTGCGTAACGGCGGTGCATCTGTACCTACCATTACAGGTCGCTACCTAGGTAATGGCGCAAAACACTTTATGAATATTTTTGCCATTGTCCTATTGCTTCTAGTTGGCGTAGTGTTCGTTTCAGCCCCTGCTGGCATGATTACTAACCTCATCAATGATCAAACAAGCTTGAGCGTAAGCATGACTACAATGGTTATTGCTATCTTTGCTTACTACATCATTGCGACGATTGTTCCTGTCGATAAAATCATTGGTCGTTTCTACCCACTGTTTGGCGCCCTACTTATCTTTATGTCTGTTGGCCTAATGACAGCCGTTGCTTTCTCTAGCGAACACACAGTAATGGGTGACTTCCAAGTTTCGGACATGTTCTCTAACCTCAACCCAAATGACATGCCGTTATGGCCTGCATTGTTCATCACTATCGCATGTGGCGCTATCTCTGGCTTCCACGCAACTCAGTCTCCACTGATGGCGCGTTGTATGGAAAATGAGAAAAACGGTCGCTTCGTATTCTACGGTGCAATGATTGGTGAAGGTGTTATCGCGCTAATTTGGTGTGCTATCGCTCTGTCTTTCTTCGGCTCTCTAGACGCTCTATCAGAAGCTGTGAAAAACGGTGGCCCTGGTAACGTGGTATACAGCGCATCATTTGGTCTGCTAGGTGTGTTCGGTGGTATCCTTGCGTTCCTGGGGGTGGTTATCCTACCAATTACGTCTGGCGATACAGCGTTCCGTTCAAGCCGCTTGATCCTTGCTGAATACTTCAACATGGAACAAAAAACGCTACGTAACCGTCTACTGATGGCACTTCCACTGTTCGTTATCGGCGGTATCTTAACTCAAGTAGACTTCGGCATTATCTGGCGCTACTTCGGTTTTGCAAACCAAACAACAGCGGTAATGATGCTTTGGACTGCGTCCGCTTACCTTCTGCGTCACAACAAGCTGCACTGGATTACCACTATCCCAGCTATCTTCATGACCACGGTATGTGTCACGTTCATCTTAAACAACAGCTCGCTAGGTTTTGGTCTGCCAATGCAACTATCAACTATCGTAGGTATTGTGTTTGCCCTAGCTGTGACAGGTTACGTTATCAAAACCTCTAAGGGTAAAGGTGAAACTGAACTGGCTGACGAAGAGAAACCACAAGCCGTATCAGAAACAGCGTAATACTCGTCACATCTGAGTGACTAAGATAGGAGCCTGCCAATTGCAGGCTCTTTTTGTTTTATACCCAAGTCACTTTAAGGTTCAGAAAGCACAGCGCAGCATCATTTACTTAGCTGTTCTTATCTATCTGAGCCAAGCATCTTGAGGTTACTTAGGTATACAATAACAACATTGATTCTAGGTTAGGTTCACTATGGAACTGGTCATCTCCCTTTTACAACAGATGTGTGTGTACTTAGTTTTGGCTTACATGCTAAGTAAAACGCCAATCATCTTACCTTTGCTGAGTATTTCTTCGCGCTTAAGCCACCGCCTAATTTGTTACGTACTCTTCTCTGGCTTTTGTATTCTCGGCACCTATTTCGGTCTGCACATCAACGATGCTATTGCCAATACTCGTGCGATCGGCGCAGTTATGGGCGGGCTGTTTGGTGGACCTGTTGTAGGTTTCGCCGTCGGATTTACTGGTGGCATCCATCGATACTCTCTTGGTGGCTTTACTGACCTAGCCTGCGCAATTTCAACCACCGCCGAGGGCGTAATTGGTGGCTTACTCCACGTTTACCTTATCAAGCGAAATAAAGGCGCATTGCTGTTTAATCCAAGCGTCGTATTCAGCGTCACGTTTGTTGCAGAAGTGGTGCAAATGATTTTGCTGCTCGCCGTCGCGAAACCTTTTGATCAAGCCTATGAACTGGTGTCCGCTATTGCAGCGCCTATGATCATCGCGAATTCATTTGGTGCGGCGTTGTTCATGAGTATCCTGCAAGACAGAAAAGCAATCTTTGAAAAGTTTTCTGCGACGTTTTCGCGTCGAGCGCTCACCATTGCTGATCGCTCAGTGGGAATTCTAAGCAACGGCTTCAACACCGAAAACGCAGAGAAAATCGCGCGTATTATTTACGAAGAAACCAAAGTGGGCGCTGTCGCGATTACTGACCAAGAAAAAATCTTGGCGTTTGTGGGTATTGGCGATGATCACCATAAACCAAACACGCCGATTTCATCGCAAAGCACATTAGACTCCATGGAGAAAAACGACATCATTTATCTTGATGGCGCGGAGCGTCCATACCAATGCTCCATTGCAAAAGATTGCAAGCTCGGATCTGCGCTGATCATCCCACTGCGTGCAGGGAAAGAGGTCATTGGTACCATAAAGCTGTATGAACCGAAGCGTAAATTGTTCTCGACGGCCAACATGTCGATGGCGGAAGGAATAGCCCAGCTTCTATCTAGCCAAATCCTTTATGGCGATTACCAACAACAACAAGCCTTACTCGCCCAAGCAGAAATAAAATTGCTTCACGCTCAGGTGAATCCACACTTTTTGTTTAATGCACTCAATACTATTAGTGCGATTACTCGTCGTGACCCTGACAAAGCGCGCGAGCTAATCCAAAATTTATCGCACTTCTTCCGCAGCAATTTAAAGCAGAACATTAATACCGTGACGTTAAAGGAAGAGCTTGCACATGTGAACTCGTACTTGAGCATCGAAAAAGCGCGTTTTACGGACCGCTTAGAGGTTGAAATCGATATTCAACCTGAATTGCTGGACATCAAATTACCAAGCTTTACACTCCAGCCTTTGGTTGAGAATGCCATTAAGCATGGCATTTCAAACATGCTTGAAGGTGGTAAAGTTCATATCTACAGCGAAGCACACCCACAAGGTCACTTGATTATCGTCGAAGACAACGCAGGCAGTTTTGAACCGCCAAAAGAAAACCACTCAGGGCTAGGTTTAGAAATTGTCGACAAACGTCTCACTAATCAATTTGGACGTGATGCAGCGCTAAAAATCACGTGCGAGCCACATCAATTTACTAAAATGAGCTTTATCATTCCCCCAAAATCATAAAAGCACGCTGAAGCAATAAAGGTAATGTTGGATGTTAACCGCACTCGTCATTGATGATGAACAGTTTGCTCGTGAAGAGCTAGCAGAGTTACTGGATGAAACAGGCCAAGTTGAGGTCGTGGGCGATGCCTCAAACGCAATCCTTGGCCTAAAAAAAATCAATGAACTCAAGCCTGATGTGGTGTTTCTCGATATCCAAATGCCTCAAGTCACGGGGATTGAATTACTAGGGATGCTTGATCCAGAAACCATGCCTTATGTGGTTTTTGTCACGGCTTATGATCAGTATGCGATTCAAGCATTTGAAGACAATGCCTTTGATTACTTGCTCAAACCTGTCGACCCATGCCGGTTAACTAAAACGGTCAAACGACTAAACAAAGTCATTAGCCAATCCGCCCTAACGCAACAACTGTCTGCTATTACACCTGACACGTTGGATCAGATACCGTGCATCGGACACAACCGCATCGTTATCATGGCCACCGACACGGTGGAATGTGCTTACAGTGATATCAGCGGCGTGCATGTACGCTCCACCAGCCAAACCGCGAGCACCCAACTGACATTAAAAACGTTGGAAGAGAAAACCCCTCTAGTCCGCTGCCATCGTCAATACTTAGTCAGTATTAAAGCAATTAGCGAAATCAAGTTACTGGAAAATGGGTTAGCGGAAATCATCACCAAAACAGGCTTTGAGATACCAGTAAGCCGCCGCTACTTAAAGGTGCTCAAAGAGATGCTCGGCATTAGCCACTAACACAAAAACTTCACACATCATCGCTGAGTTTCCGCTAGCGTATAAATAGGACACTCTGAAAAGACGAGGCGACGATGTATAAAGTATTATTCATATGTAAGCACAACGCTGGACGAAGCGTCCTCGCGGAGTCAATCGCAACCAATATCCTGCCAGCAGATTTTAGTGTCACCAGTGGAGGCTCACATCCCACAGGCAAGGTGCACCCAGTGGTGCAAAAATATTTAGATGACCACCAACTCCCCATTCCGCATATCCACACGCATTCATGGGAGGAGCGAACTCAGTTTCTTCCCGACATCGTTATTATTCTCTGTGATTCTTTACATCAAGAAACCGCTCCTCAGTGGCTTGCAGGTGGTGTTCGAGTAAACTGGCAAGTTGATGCTTTTCCGACCGATGGTTCTGATGAAGACATGTACGCACATTGCGAAAAGGTTGCTCAATCGCTTGAGCGAAGAATCACGAAGGTGTCTGATATGATTATCGATGGTTTAGGAAAAGACCAAATTCGTGATTACCTAAATGAGTTAAGAGAGATGTAAAAAAGGCGACACACAGGTCGCCTTTTGAATATTCGATAAATAGAGACTAATCCACTTGCTTGATTTGAAGTTCTTTAGGTACTTCAAAGAACATATTCTCTTCACGGCCAAGTACTTCATCAACCGCTTCGGCACCAACGAGTTCTTTGATTCGCTCTAGAATCTGATTAACGAGCTCTTCCGGAGCAGATGCTCCCGCAGTCACGCCGACCTTTGTTTTGCCTTCGAACCACTCAGGTTTGATATCTTCCGGACAGTCGGTTAAGTAGCCAGGTGTCCCTAGCTTTTCAGCTAGCTCTTTAAGACGTGTAGAGTTTGATGAGTTTTTAGAACCCACCACAACCATCACATCTACGTCACCAGCTAATTCACGTACGGCATCTTGGCGGTTTTGTGTCGCATAACAGATATCGTCTTTACGTGGACCTTGGATATCTGGGAACACGCGGCGTAGCTCTTCGATAACATCGGCAGTTTCATCGACAGAAAGCGTCGTTTGGCTTACGTAATGAAGATCGGATGGATCTTTCACAATCGCCTTCAGTTTCTCAACATCGGCTGGAGTTTCAACCAAGTACATACCACCGGTTTCACTGGCGTATTGCCCCATCGTACCTTCGACTTCAGGGTGACCTGCGTGACCAATCAGAACCACTTCCATATTACGACGGCTCGCACGCGCCACTTCCATATGCACTTTGGTTACTAAAGGACACGTTGCGTCAAATACGGTCAAATCACGCTGCTTGGCTTCCTGACGAACTGCCTGCGATACACCATGAGCGGAGAAAATCACAATGTTGTTGTCTGGCACTTCGTGCAGTTCTTCAACGAAGATAGCACCACGCTGTTTTAGACCTTCAACCACAAAACGGTTATGCACCACTTCATGACGCACATAAATCGGTGGCTGATACATCTCTAGCGCACGCTCTACGATGCTAATCGCGCGGTCAACACCAGCACAGAAACCACGTGGGTTAGCTAACAGGATTTTCATTTCATTGCTCATGGAAGTTATCTTTTATTTGGTTCGCTATTCTACTGACAAAATTTCAACTTCGAAAGTCACGTCTTGTCCCGCTAGAGGATGGTTGAAGTCCACAGTGACTGAATCGCCTGCAATCTCTGTAATAATGCCCGGGATTTCCATGCCATCAGGGCCACTGAAGGCCATGATTGTACCAACTTCCACTTCTGCATCACCTACAAATTTAGTGCGATCCATATAGTGAATATGATCAGGGTTTGGCATACCAAACGCGTCTTCTGCCTTTAGCTCAATCGCTTTTTGTGCGCCTGTTTCGAGGCCTATCAAGCACTGCTCAAAGTTTTCACTCAAGCTGCCATCACCCATAACAAATTTCGCTGGTTTACCCATGTTATGAGTACTATCTGCAACCGATCCGTCTTTCATTTTAATCGTAAAGTGAAGGGTTACTACCGATTCATTGGTTATTGTTGTCACGTTAATGCTTCCTTGTTCTTGGGTTATTACGCTGTCAGCTTGGTCTTTTTATACATTGATATGCTGATTGGCGCTCCAACATAATAAAAAGCGTCGCTCGAATCAACGGACGACGCTTAGGGTTATTCGATATACCGCAAAAGATTACTTGTCAGCGTCTTTTTTACGGAAGCCATCCAGAATAATCATTGCCGCACCAATACAGATCGCCATGTCAGCAAGGTTGAATGCTGGCCAGTGGTAGTTACCCCAGAAGAAGTCTAGGTAATCAACAACAAAGCCATGAACGACGCGGTCAAACACGTTGCCCACTGCACCACCAATAATCAGTGCATAAGCAATGTTGTTCCATTTTTCTTTTGCTGGAAGCTTGCTCATCCAGTAGGTCAAAAGACCCGTCACAACAAACGCGATACCTGTAAATAACCAACGCTGCCAACCGGCTTGATCGCTCAAGAAGCTGAATGCAGCACCGTAGTTATGAACATAAAGTAGGTTGAAGAATGGCAACACCTCAATTCGGTTTGCCCATCCGTAGCCCATGTTGTCCATCACCACCAATTTGATGCCAATATCTGCAATAAATACCAGAATTGCTAACCACAGCCAGCGAACTCCAGATTGCTTTAACGTCAGTGCTTTTTCACTCATTACTTTACCTACAAACAGCCCCAGTAAATACTGGGGCTGTTAATTTTAAAAAAAGTTCAGTCGTTCTAGGCAATTACGCGAATTTACGTACTTCACCTTCGCCGTCTACGTTAGACACACAACGACCACAGATCTTCTCGTGACCTTCAATTGTGCCTACGTCTGGCGTGTGGTGCCAACAACGGTCACACTTCTCGCCTTCAGCTGCTGCTACTTCTACAAACAAGCCTTCGATATCTGTGGCTTGTGCTGCATCCGTCTTCTCACCTAGAGGCTTAACTTTCGCCGCAGAGGTTAGTAGAACAAAGCGCAGTTCATCTTCAAGTTTGTTGATCTTCGCCGCTAGTGCGTCATCAGCAAATAGAGTCACTTCAGCTTGTAGTGCACCACCAATGGTTTTCTCTTTACGCGCATCTTCTAGAAGTTTGTTTACCGCACCACGAACCGCTTGGATCTCAGACCAGAATTCGTTGTTCAGCTCTTCACCTTCAGCAAGACCGAATAGACCGTCGAACCACTCACCAGTGAATACGAACTTGTCGCGTTGACCTGGCATTTCGTTCCAGATTTCATCTGCAGTGAACGACATGATTGGCGCCATCCAACGAACTAGCGCTTCTACGATGTAGTAAAGTGCAGTCTGACAGCTACGTTGAGCGTTGCCGCCACGTTTTGCTGTGTACTGACGGTCTTTAATTACGTCTAAGTAGAAAGAGCCCATTTCGATTGAACAGAATTGCATTAGACGCTGAGTCACACCGTGTGTGTTGTACTCTTCGTATGCTTTAACAATCTCTTCTTGTGCTGCTAGTGCACGACCAACCGCCCAGCGATCTAGCGCAACCATCTCTTCAACAGGAACGATGTCTGTTTCAGGGTTGAAGCCGCTCAAGTTAGCTAGGAAGAAACGCGCTGTGTTACGGATACGACGGTACGCATCTGCGCTGCGTTTTAGGATTTCATCAGAAACCGCAACTTCACCAGTGTAGTCTGTAGAAGCAACCCATAGACGAAGAATGTCAGCACCTAGCTTGTTGGTTACGTCTTTTGGCGCAACCACGTTACCGATAGATTTAGACATCTTACGACCCTGACCGTCAACCACGAAACCGTGTGTCAGTACTTGTTTGTAAGGTGCTTCGTCTTTCATCGCAATAGATGAAATTAAAGAAGATTGGAACCAACCGCGGTGTTGGTCAGAACCTTCTAGGTATAGGTCTGCACTGTTGCCGTTGTACTCTTCACGAGCATCAACAACAGAGAAGTGAGTGACACCTGAATCGAACCATACGTCTAGCGTATCTAGCACTTTTTCGTATTGGTCAGCGTCAGCACCTAGTAGTTCAGCGGCATCTACATCCCACCATGCTTGGATGCCTTTCTCTTCAACCAGCTTAGCGACTTTCTCGATCAGCTCTAGCGTGTTTGGATGAAGTTCTGCTGTTTCTTTATGAACAAACAGAGCAATTGGCACACCCCAAGTACGTTGACGAGAGATACACCACTCAGGGCGACCTTCGATCATACCTTCGATGCGGCTTTGACCCCACTCAGGCATCCACTCTACATTCTTGATTGACTCTAATGCTTTAGCACGTAGGCCAGCTTGGTCCATAGAAACGAACCATTGAGGTGTAGCACGGAAGATGATTGGAGTCTTATGACGCCAACAGTGTGGGTAGCTGTGCTCGTAAGCGTGGTGGTGTAGTAGTGCACCTTTTTCTTTTAGTACTTCTACTACTGCATCGTTCGCTTTAAATACGTGCTGACCAGCAAATAGCTCTGTATCTGGTAGGTAAACACCGTTTGAGCCAACTGGGTTTGCTACTTCTAGGTTGTACTTATTACCAACCGCGAAGTCTTCTTGACCATGACCAGGTGCAGTGTGAACAACACCAGTACCTGAATCAGTTGTAACGTGATCACCAAGGATCGCCGGTACAGTGAAATCGTAGAATGGGTGTTGGAATTGAGAAAGCTCAAGATCCGCACCTTTCGCAAAACCTAGGTTGTGGAAGTGCTCGATACCAGCACGGTCCATTACGTCTTTCGCCAGCTCAGCAGCAACGATGATACGCTCAGCGTTGTCGCCTTCTGTTTGGATAAGCACGTACTCTAGATCATCACGTAGACATACTGCGCGGTTTGCAGGCAGTGTCCAAGGTGTTGTTGTCCAGATAACGATAGATACGTCACCGTGACCTTCATGACCTTCTGTCAGTTCAAATTTAGATAGCAGTGCCGCTTCGTCAGCCGCTTTAAAACGAACGTCGATAGATGGCGATACTTTATCTTTGTATTCTACTTCCGCTTCAGCAAGAGCAGAACCACAGTCTGTACACCAGTGAACAGGTTTGAAACCTTTTAGCAGGTGACCATTGCTTGCGATCTTACCAAGAGCACGAATAATGTTCGCTTCAGTTGCGAAATCCATAGTGCGGTATGGCTTGTCCCACTCACCCATGATACCAAGGCGTTTGAAGCTCTCTTTCTGACCTTCAACCTGACCAGCTGCGTATTCACGACATTTCTCGCGGAATTCCGCTGCTGTCACTTTTTGGCCTGGCTTACCTACTTTCTTCTCTACCATTAATTCGATTGGTAGACCGTGGCAGTCCCAGCCTGGGATGTAAGGTGCGTCAAAACCTGAAAGTGTTTTGGATTTAATAATAATGTCTTTAAGAATCTTGTTTAGTGCGTGACCAATATGAATGTCACCATTTGCGTAAGGAGGGCCATCGTGCAATACGAATGACTTTTTGCCTTTCTTAGCTTTACGGATTTCACCGTAAAGATCTTCTTTGTACCAACGCTTAAGCATTTCTGGCTCACGATTGGCCAGGTTGCCGCGCATTGGAAACCCTGTTTCAGGTAAGTTCAGGGTATCTTTATACTCACTCATCGATTCTTAATTCCGTTATATTGGGCGAAAATTAGACATTATGTTGAACGGTGGAATAAACCGCTCAACGCTTAAGCTGACGCAGCCACACCCTTGCTGCTTCAGCATCCAATTCGATTTGTTGTTTAAGTGCTTCAAACGACTCAAACTTTTGCTCATCTCGAAGTTTATGCAAAAGTTCCACTTCTAGTTGCTTGCCATATAAATTGGCATGAAAGTCGAATAAGTGCACTTCTAACTGTTGGCGAACACCATTGACGGTTGGTCTTTGACCAATATTAGCAACACCACCAACTGGCTTATTTCCTAAGCCAAGCGCTTGAACAACATAGACTCCGGAAACCGGAGAAACACAGCGTTTCAAAGGAATATTTGCAGTAGGGAACCCAATGGTTCGACCTAGCTTTCTTCCATGAGAAACACGACCGCTGATGCTGTAGTTTCTTCCCAGCATCTGTTGCGCGGAATGCAAATCGTCACGCGCCAGCGCTTGACGGATAGCCGTACTGCTGACACGTAATTGTTGTAAACAAAAGCTCTGGGTACTTACGACATCAAAGCCGTATTTTTCCCCTGCTTCCTGCAGCATTGCAAAGTTACCTGTACGGCCTTTGCCAAAGCAGAAATCATCACCAACGACAAGAAACTTAACACCCAAACGCTCGACCAACAAGTCACGGATAAACTCTTCCGCGGTTAAACTTGCAAAATGGCGATTGAAATTGACACACAGTAAGCGGTCAATATCGAGCTTACTCAATTGCACGAACTTATCGCGTAATCGCGTCAACCTTGCAGGTGCCTTGTCTTTGGCAAACAGCTCCATCGGCTGAGGTTCAAAGGTCATCACAACAGAAGGCAAGGATAGCCTGTCCGCTTGCTCAGACACTTGCTGCAATACTTGTTGATGGCCTTTATGGACACCATCGAAATTGCCAATAGTCAGCACACAACCATGATGTCGCGGGTTGATATTGTGAATGCCTCTAATCAGTTCCATTGGATACTGCTTTCTGCCTCTGTTTTACTTTACACTGTGTGAAACTGACGGATTATATACTAATCACCCTCAGTCTGTCCCAGCTTTTAGGTCTTTTAAACGCGCACCAGTTAAAAATAGAACCACTAGGTAAACCACGGCTCCTAAACCGATCAACATCCCTAGCACCGCGCTTCGGTGAGCAAAGCTCCAGCCCAGCCATACTGACATATCTTCCAGTTGCCATAAGATTGCCGCCACCATCGCCGCGCCAGCAATAGCTAAACGTATAATAAAGAAGACGGTTCGCTTAGTGATTTGGTATACCTCTGCGATGTGCAGGCCACGATACAGCAGTGCCATATTCACAAATGCCGATAGTGCCGTCGCGATAGCCAAGCCAACGTAGCCATAGAAGTACGCAAAAATTGCATTAAATACCATGTTGGTCACCATCGCAATGATGCCGTATTTCACTGGCGTTTTAGTGTCTTGACGCGAGTAATAACCCGGAGCGAGCACTTTAATCAGCATAAAGTTCAACAAGCCTGAAGCGTAAGCAAAGAGTGACAATGATGCTTGATGTACGTCTTGTGGCGAAAACTCACCTCGCATGAATAACACCATCAACATAGGTTTTGCCAGTACCATCAAACCAAGCATTGCAGGAAGGCCAAGTAAGATCACCATGCGCACCCCCCAGTCCATGGTTTGTGCGAATCCTTCATTTTGTGCGTCAACATGTTTGCGTGATAATGCTGGTAAAATCACCGTTGCAATAGCAATACCAAACAGACCTAACGGGAATTCCAACAAGCGATCTGAATAGTACAACCAACTGATCGAACCGGTTTGCAGAAAGCTGGCAATAAAAGTATCAAACAACAAGTTGATTTGGCTTACCGACACACCGAACAAAGCAGGAATCATTAAGGTTCGGATCTTCACCACGCCCGGATCGCGCCAGCCCCATTTCGGCTTAACCATAACCCCCGCTTTAATAAGGAAAGGGATTTGAAATAAGAACTGAACCAAACCACCAAGGAAAACACCGATGGCAAGACCAATCTCTGGCTGTGACATCTGCGGCGAGATAAACCATGCTGCCAAAATGATCATTACGTTGAGGAAGACGGGAGTAAACGAAGAAACCGCAAACTTACCTAGTGTATTGAGAATGGCTCCCGATAGGGCAACAAAAGTGATGAACCATAAATAAGGAAAGGTAATCTTGAGCATCACGCTAGCAAGTTCGAACTTCTCAGCCGCGGGACCACCATGCATCCAGTCTAGGAACCAACCAAAACCAAACAGTGCAGTCACCACACCGGAACCTAGAACACCTAAGATGGTAACAATTGAGACTATCACCCCCAATGTGCCCGCTGCACGAGCAATGAGCTCCCGAGTTTTATCCATGTCGCCTTGAGCATGGCTTTCCGTTAAAACAGGTACAAACGCTTGGGAAAAAGCACCTTCAGCAAACAAACGTCGTAAAAAATTAGGAATTTTATTGGCGAAGAAAAAGACGTCTGCGCTTGCTCCTGCCCCCATTAAATTTGCCACTACAACATCACGAACTAGGCCAAGAACGCGGGAAATAAATGTCATAGCACTGACGATCATGCCAGACTTGAGTAGTCGTTTACTCACTGTAACCTCGGAATATCACCATAAGACAGCTAACCCTATACTGTTTCTCTGACAGGTGCTGTAAATAGACGTCAAAAATCTATCCGCGGGTTGTAAGGAATAAGTGTGCCTTTCGCGGATAATTATTAGCATTGGTATAAAAATGCTGTTAGAATCCCCGCCATCTTAACCGCGATAACCTCTCTTACCAAAATTTGTTTTGGCTTAGATCGGTTTTTGCACAAATCATTTGACATTTAAGCGCAAATGAGGGATATTCCTCGCCCTTAAATTGTCACAGAACTAAGTTTTTGGGAGTTAGACCCTTGGCAAATAGTAAATCTGCTAAGAAGCGCGCTATCCAAGCTGAGAAACGTCGTCAGCACAATGCTAGCCGTCGCTCAATGATGCGTACTTACATGAAGAAAACTGTTGCTGCTATCGAAGCAGGCGACAAAGAAGCTGCAACTGCTGCATTCGCTGTAGTTACACCTATCCTAGACCGCATGGCAACTAAAGGCCTTATTCACAAGAATAAAGCAGCTCGCCATAAGTCTCGTTTCGCTGCACAAATCAAAGCTCTTTAATAGAGTCCTGATTTTACAGTGAAGAAAAAACCGACCTTGTGTCGGTTTTTTTATATCTACAAAATTTTCTTAATAAAAAAAGCTGGCAATACCAGCTTTTCTTTTTCTGAATGTCCCATTTAAAGACATCAGCTTATTCATTACCCATATAACGCTCAAACTAGAAAGCACTAATAAAACACTTGAGAACAAAGCAAATTGGTCGATGAGTAGTACCCTATCATCAAAAGTTTAACGCCACTCTCAAATATTCCAACAAGTTAGATTCACACTCTAAGATGAGCAGTATATTAGGACTATTTAATTAATGTTGAGCACTCTCAGCACAATAAAGACTATGCAGTGTTTTTATTAACGCTTTCACTTCATCACTCTTTAATGTGTAGTACACCGTTTGTGCTTCTTTCCTTGTCGTGACTAACTCATCACGGCGAAGCCAAGCAAGATGCTGAGATAATGCCGACTGGCTTAGCTCTAACTTTGCACACAGCTCTCCCACGGACAGCTCTTGGTTATGCAGCATACAAAGGATTTGTAGGCGTCTCTCGTTTGCCATCGCTTTGAGCAACACGACGGCTTTTGCGGAGTTCTGCTCCATTTCTTGTAGATTCATGTGTTGGACCTCTAGCTACAACTTACTTATTCCAACCCTGGCCAGCTTGTTGTGTTGCACTGATTTATATATCTAAGAAAATCAAGATACACTTCCAGAGTCTTCATTATTAGAACCTCTAATTTAGTTGTTAGTGATACACCAATATTATCCACCAAGGATTTTAATTGGTGCGCCATCAATAATTAATAGTTTTGCTCACTAAAACAAGTATCTTGCTTACTTAGATATTATTTAGAATTATATTTTTATTGATAGTAATCTATTTATTTACGCAACGATACGGGTTTACTCAAACATTTGACTGAAATCAGCATCACAAACATTTTTTACCGCGGGGTGTTGGATCATTCGTTCCGCAAAAATCACGTAGTACTCTTCTTTTAGCCCATCGACATGGCCAATTAGCTGTAAATTTCGGTCGTCTTCAATCTCCGACATGTATACGGTCGGTGCCAAGAAAATCACATCATCGTGGTACCGAGCAAAAGCTTTCATCAACGCAACATCATCAAACTCCCCTAGCACATTGGGTTGAAGGCCTTGACGATCAAACCATTGAATAACTTTACGCCCCATAGCCGTTCGGCTCGCGGGAATCAGAAGTTTTTTTTGTTCCAAGATCTCAGGGAATCGCACATTTTCAATTTCAGAAGAAGCAAAAAAGCTCATGCTACTTTCACCCAACTTTTTGCTATAAAGGCCAGGACTTTGAGTAGAATCAACGGGACAATCCGAAAGGATCATATCTAGCTTGTGCTGAGAAAGGCGTTCAAGTAGCAGTTCGTGGGTCGATTCATAACAGCGTAAATGAATACTGTTATCTTCCGGGACGGTCGTCATCAGTACTTTACTGACCAAGCGTTTAGATAATGCATCGGCTACACCAACTTCAAATAGAATGTTCGAGTGCTGGCTGTAATTGACGATATCTAACATCTCATAGCTCAAACCGAACATCCGGTCGGCGTACTTAAACACAAGCTGACCTAACTCAGTGGGCTCAACTGTACGACCATTGCGCTTGGTTAACTTTCCTTTCATGCGCTCTTCAAGCGCTTTAATCTGTCCTGTCACGGTTTGCGGTGTCAGGAAGAGCGCGTCAGCCGCCTTAGTTACAGAGCCCTGTTTGCACACCATCCAGAAATAATAGAGATGGTTGTAGTTTAGATGTGACATGATCGAGTCCCGAAAAGAAAGTGATACTTTTTATACCAAATGTGACAGAGACAAACAATAAACTCGACAAAACCATACAATACCTTACAAAAGCATAAGTTTTACCGAAAGTATAAAGTCAATACTGTCATAAAAGTTGAACTGAGGCGCATTTTCTCTACAAAAAAAACGCAAAAACCAAACAAAACGAAACCAAAATTTAACCACTAAAATCAACAAGTTAAAAATTAATTTTCTTCTTCTTTTACGCCATTATCAAAAAGAACAATAAAAATCTCTCACAGCAAGAAATCTGTAATATTACTGAAATATTTGTTCTCTAACATCGCCCGCAGATTCAACTACAGACCGAAAAATGAACTGAAAGGTCAACGGAGAAAATTATGATGAACCAAGCTACTTCAACAGTGGCACCAATTTCGAGCACAGCTCGTTGGTTACGCTGGGCTAACTTGGCATTCATGTTATATCTGCTTCTTCTAGCAGTATCTATGGTTGGTAGTGGCTTTAAATGGGCAACTGGCGATCAAGCTAAGGTGCTATTTGAATTTGCCGCACACCCAGTTGCAGGTCTAATGATCGGCTTGGTGGCAACAGCCTTAATTCAGTCTTCAAGTACTGTAACGTCTATTATTGTAGGCTTGGTTGCAGGTGGCTTACCTGTAGAAACCGCTATCCCTATGGTGATGGGTGCTAACATTGGTACCACAGTGACCAATACGCTTGTATCTCTTGGCCACGTGCGCTGTAAAGAAGAGTTCAAACGTGCATTTGCAAGTGCAACCATTCACGACTTCTTCAACTTGCTTGCTGTCGCTATTTTCCTTCCGTTGGAAATGATGTTCGGCATTTTAGAGAAAGTTTCTCACTGGCTTGTTTCTCCACTGCTTGCTACTGGTGATATGAGCATTAAAGGCTTCAACTTTATTAAACCAATTACAAAGCCAGTCGTAGGCGCAATTAAAGAGCCACTTTCTACCTTCGGTGATACTGTTGGCGGCGTCATGCTTATTGCTTTGGGTATTGCGACTATCTTCGTTGCAATCACAGTGATGGGTAAATTAATGAAGAGCCTAATGGTTGGTCGCGCACGTGAAATTTTGAAAAACGCCATCGGTCGTGGTCCTATTCACGGCATCGTATCAGGCTCAATCGTGACCGTTCTAGTACAATCTTCCTCAACCACGACAAGTTTAATGGTTCCGTTGGTTGGTACTGGCGTGTTGAAAGTACGAGATATCTACCCTTTCACTCTGGGTGCTAACATTGGTACTTGTATTACGGCACTACTAGCAGCGACAGCGGTATCTGGAGAGTTCGCAGTATTCGCACTTCAAATCGCTCTAGTCCACTTAGTATTTAACATCATGGCGACGCTGTTTATCTTTGGAATTCCATTCCTACGTGAGATTCCGGTTAAAGGCGCTGAGATGATTTCTGAAATGGCTATTAAGAATAAAGCTGTTGTTGGTGGCTACCTAATGTCAGTATTCGTTATTCTACCAGGTGCGATTCTAGCCCTAACAACGTAACAACAACGACATACCATCGCTTATTGTTTAGGCTCCACATCGTGGAGCCTTTTTTATGATAATTAAACTGTTCAAATCGATTGTCCGGTGATAATTTGAGCCACATCAGCATGCTTATGCTGAGCTATCTCATTTGGAGTCGACAACATGACGCAGCTTAATGACGCTATTTCTGATCAGCTACTCGCAATAGACGAAAACCTAACCCAACTGGTTGCTGATATTGATATCCTCAGTAGCGTGAATCCTCTTAATTATGCTCAAGAAAGAGAACGTTTCATTAAAAACAAATATTCTCAAGAGCCTAATTTTCAATATTCAATTACTAATGTAGATACTCACAGCGCAAAGCGACGTCTATATGAGCTACCTCTAGAAAACATTCAAGACACCCAATTGCAGAGGCTGTACGCAGATGTAATTCAGTCTTATGCAGATAAACTGGATCAAGTGAATACCATAGGCACGCAAGAGTTTCTTTATAACTCCTTACGCTATTATGGGGAACCGAGCGCCAAAGATATTGCCAACGCCCATTTCATATTGCACCTTCCTACAGAAGAAGAAAAAGAACCTCAGCACGATAGCCGTGCAATAGCACGTTTCATGCAAAATTTTGCTCAACGCAATGGGTATGAATGTGAAATACAGGTGTTGGACGGGATGTTAGCAAACGCACTAGTTTCAGGATCTCGAGTCAAAATTAACCACGCGGCGTACATCACCACTGATGAGCTGGAGGCTCTTGCACATCATGAAATGGGAGTACATCTCCTAACTACGCTTAACGGTCGTCAACAACCGCTAAAAGTCCTGAGCTTAGGTTGTCCTGCCAATACCAACACTCAAGAAGGGCTGGCTATATTATGTGAGTATCTGTCAGGACATTTCAGTATCAAGCGCCTAAGAACCTTAGCCTTACGAGTTCTGGCAGTAGAGTCGATGATCAAGGATCGCGATTTCCGCCATACGTTCATGCTATTAAAAGAACAGTATAAAGCTTCTGATCTTCAAGCATTTACAACGACTGCCCGAGTCTATCGAGGTGGAGGTTTAACGAAGGATTACTTGTATCTTAGAGGATTCCGAGAGGTGCTCAATGCCTATGATAAATTGGGCGATGACTTTTCACTATTGTTGTGCGGGAAAACGGAGCTGAAGTATTTTGAGCTTATCCGCTCATTAGTGAGTAAAGAAATATTCACTCAACCTAAGTTTATTAGCCCGGCACTGTCCACACCGATGCAGACCAACCCAATTCACCGTTATATTGTCAGTGCACTAAAATAATACCTTCTAAGTACAAAAAAGAAAAAAGCTCCATTCGGAGCTTTTTCTATATCTTGAAGAACGATACTCGTTACACTGAGAATGGGTAACGAATAGGATCGTGATGCTCGTACCCTTCAACCCAAAAGTCATCCAGTGTGACCCAAGTTTCCAAATCTTCTAGAGATTTAATCTCTGGGTTGATATGGAACGTCGGCGCTTTTAATGGCTCACGTTTCAACTGAACATCGCGCATCAGTTCAAGCTGATCTTCATAAATGTGAGCATTCACAATCTTATGAAATGCCTGACCAGGTTTCTTGCCCGTAATTTGCGCCATAATCACCAAGAACACGTAAACTTGAACCATATTGAAGTTTAAGCCAAGCGGTACATCACACGAACGCTGAGTACTATTCAGGTAAAGCGTATCATCCAGCAATGAAAAATGGTGACTGTACATACAAGGACGCAAGCACCCCATGTGGAACTCACCCGGATTGTAGAAGTTCAAGATTTCACCGCGGTCATCAACACCACGCGTTAAGTCATCCACTATCTTACGTAGCTGGTCAACATGACCACCATCAGGTTTCGCCCAGGCGCGCCCTTGAACCCCATAGACACGGCCCATGTAGTCTTCACCTTTACGGTATGGGTTATTCAACCAGGCATCATTTAGGTTGGCATTGGCATCCCAGGTTTTCGTGCCCAGCTTACGAAAATCTTCCGCATTATCGTAACCACGAATATACCCTAATAGTTCTGCAACGGCCGCTTTCCAAAAACTTTTACGTGTGGTGACCAACGGAAATTGATTGTTCGCAACATCGTAGGTTAAATCCGCGTTGATTACGGTCAGGCAGCGCTTGCCTGTACGCTCATTTTCAACCCAAACACCTTGGTCAACGATGCGTTGACACAAATCTAAATACTGTTTCACACCAATACCTTACTTCGTCTTTTGTGGTAATTCGTCTTTGTAATGACCACGTTTGTATGCCCAAACCATCATGAGGACACCGATAACCACCATTGGCAGGGATAAAATCTGTCCCATGGAAATAAAGCCACCGAATAAACCCAAATGAGCGTCTGGTTCGCGCACGTATTCTACTAGGAAACGGAAGGTTCCGTAACCCGCAAGAAAGAGTCCTGAAACAGAACCTAGAGGACGAGGTTTCTTGATGAACCAATTCAAAATGAAGAAAAGGACGATACCTTCAAGCGCCATTTCATAAAGTTGCGATGGATGACGTGGCAGTGGACCGCCATTTGGGAAAACGATCGCCCAAGGCACATCCGTTACTCGGCCCCACAACTCGCTGTTCATGAAGTTACCTAAACGCCCCATACCCAAACCAAATGGCACAAGCGGCGCGATAAAGTCAGCAACACCGAAGAAAGTTCGCCCGTTTTTGTGTGCATACCAGAACATCGCGGTAATCACACCCAGTAAGCCCCCGTGGAAAGACATACCACCGGTCCACACTTTAAATAGATACAAAGGGTCAGCCAGGAAGAGCTCAAAATTGTAGAAAAGCACGTAGCCTACACGGCCACCAATCACCACGCCAAGGAAGCCTGCGAACAACAAATCAGAAACCTGCTCTCGTGTCCAACCACTTCCAGGCTTATCCGCACGTCGGTTAGCTAACCATAGAGCAAACATAAAGCCCACAAGGTACATCAAACCGTACCAACGAACCGAAACAGGACCAATAGAGATTAAAACCGGATCAATATTGGGAAATTCAATATATCCCTGAGACATAAATCATTCTCTTCTTATCACAACAAAATAAATATACCCAAGTAACCTCTAGATGCTTGGTTCAGCGAGAATGACTTGGGTACAAACTTAGAGCAGCATGGTCGCTGCAACAAACATTAAGAACACCGCGAATATCTTTTTTAATACCGCAGTTGGAAGGTTAGTTGCCAGCTTCGCACCCACTTTTGTTGTGAGCATCGAGGCCATAGCAATCGCTAATAAAGCGGGAAGATAAACATAGCCAATACTGTATGAAGGTAAGCCTTCCACTTTATAGCCATGTAAGATGAAGCCGATCATACCAGAAATAGCAATCACGCAACCACAAACGGAGGATGAGCCCACCGCTTTACGCATCTCTATCCCATGTTTATTTAAAAATGGTACCGACAGTGAGCCACCACCAATACCAGCAAGGCTTGATACGACACCAATTCCCGTGCCGTAAACTACAGTCACAGGGCTGCTCGGCATAGGTTTACTGCTCGTAACTTTAATGGAACGAAACATTTGTACTGACAGGCAAAGAACAATGACACCAAACACTTTCGGCAAATAGTGTGTAGGGATCCACTCAGCAATATTGGCACCAACAAAGCCACCAATGACCACACCAGGCATCAACCATTTTACGACAAACATATCGACATTGCCGAGCTTAAGGTGATTCATCGCCGATGAGCCAGACGTGACAATAATACTCGCTAACGAAGTGGCTAAGGCCATGTGCATACTCATTTCTGGAGAGATCCCAGCAAGAGGAAGCAAATACAACAAGGCAGGAACAACAATCAAACCACCACCGATACCGAGTAACCCCGCCATCACACCCACAAAAGCGCCTAGCGCCAACAATAACAAAAATAAAGAGACGGTCACGATTTCCTACTTTTTACCTGCACGGATAAAGCCCGCAAAGCCCTGTTGAATGAAGAAGTCATGCATCATTTGATGAATGTCCTCCCCATAGGACTTTGTCATTGCTTGCTCCGCTAATTTTTCTAATTCTTCTTGTTGACTATGACGAATCAAATATTTCACCTTAGCCACGTTGGAGGTGTTCATACTCAAACTGGTATACCCTAACCCAAGTAAGAGAAGAGCGCCAAATGGATCACCCGCTAGCTCACCACAAATACACACGGGCACCTGATATTTATCACACACCTCATGGATTTGCTTAAGCGCTAACAGTACCGCAGGATGCATAGATTCATAGACATCCGCTACGCGCGAATTGTTCCTATCTACCGCTAATAAATACTGAGTTAAATCGTTTGTCCCGACAGAAACAAAATCAACACGGTGAGCAATCGTTGGCAACAGATACACCATCGATGGTACTTCAATCATGACCCCAATTTGTGGGAATTGAATTCTATCATCAAGCAAAACGGCTTCGCTGTGAGCTTGATTAATCAAGCTAATGGCATCGTCTAGCTCTTTTACCCCTGACACCATTGGCAATAAGATACTTAAGTTTCCGCTTTCTGCACTCGCTCTTAACATTGCACGCAGCTGGATCAAGAAAATGTCTGGATGATCCAATGTAAAACGAATGCCACGCCAGCCTAGAAACGGATTATCTTCTTCGATGGGCAAATACGGCAAAGGTTTGTCACCACCAATATCCAAAGTACGCATCACTACTCGTTGATTCGGATAGCTGTTAAGTATTGCTTGGTATTGATGATACTGCTCATCTTCCGAAGGAAAGTGATGCTGAAGTAAAAATGCAATCTCAGTTCGGTACAACCCAACACCATCAACACCTGTGTTGATGGCAATATTACTGTCTGCACTGAGTCCCGCATTCAGCATAATTTCGATATGGTGATTATCTTGCGTAACCGCAGGGAGTGCGAGGTCCTTGTTTACCATGGCAAACAGTTCAGACTCTTCGCTTACTAAGCTGCGATACTCTCGCAACAACTGGCGGTTTGGCTCTAAGAAGATCTCACCCGTATAGCCGTCGACTATCCCGAGTTTGCCATTCACCACATCCGGATTAATGTTGGCGCCCATGACTGCAGGGACCCCAAGAGCTCGAGATAAAATGGCAGCGTGAGAGTTTGCGCCTCCCTCTAATGATACGACGGCTAACAAAAACTCTTTAGGTACAGAAGCGAGCAAGGTGGCAGTGAGTTCGTTCGCCACCAAAATAATGGGACGATCAATTGCAGAATTTTCTTGCTCACTGTTGTGCAGAAAATAGAGCAGCCTTTGCCCTAACTCTCGGATATCTTGCGCTCTTTCACGCATGTATACATCCGACATTCTTGCAAATCGATTCGAGTATGACTCTACAACTTGGCGTAACGCCCAGTCTGCCCTATCTCCTTTTTCAATCTGCTTCTTCAAATCACCGCGAAGCATCGGATCATTCAGTAAGTGAGTAAACAGATCGAAGATCGCCAGCGCATCTTTGTTGATTTCACTGTCCAGCTTTTTCCGCATACGGCGAAAGTCATTTAACGCTCGCTCTATGGCCACCAGTAATGTCTCGTGCTCGCGTTCCTTATCTAACGTGGACGAAGGGAAAACATCCGATAAACTCGGCTGGGTATTGTCGAACCAAAACTCTCCAATCGCGACACCAGTAGACGCAGGCAAACCTTTTAATACCGTGGGTTTAGATGCTAACTGCCAATGCCCAAGATTCTGCGCATGTGCAATGAGCACCGCTAACTGAGCGGATAAGGTAACAAGAAACGATTCTTCCATTTCACTAAACAAGCGCGGCGTTTTTTGTTGGATCACCAACACACCTAAAACTTGTTTACGATGAATGATTGGAGTAGCTAAAAAAGAGTGGTAAATCTGTTCGCCGAGTTGAGGAAAGAATTTGAACTCGGGGTGTTTTGAGGCTTCGGCAAGGTTAAGGGGTTCAGCGCTTCGTTTTACCAACCCAACCAAGCCTTCATTGAAGTTGATATGAATACTATCACCTTCAAAAATAAGGCCTTGAGTTGCCATTAACTCAAGGCGCTGCATTTCTTCATTAGCAAGATAGATAGTACAGCACTCAGTACTAAGGGCAGCACAAGTCTCTTTCACCAATATATCGAGTGCCAGATGCACATCATCGACCCTGGAGACTTTCTCAACTATTTCCCTTAGCTGACTGAGCATGATTATCCTCTACGTTGCTTTTTTCTTTTCCCTTTCGCTTTTCTCTCTCGAAAAGGCATGGCTAAGGATGCAAATTCTTTCATCGCTCGTCGATAAACATCTCGCTTGAAAGAAACAACTTGCCTAACTGGATACCAGTAACTTACCCAGCGCCAACCATCAAATTCAGGGGATTTTCCGCGTTGCATATTAATGCGAGACTCATCGCATTCTAATCTCAGCAGAAACCATTTCTGTTTTTGGCCGATACAAACAGGCTTGGAGTCCCAACGCACCAATCGCTTTGGTAGCTTATATCTTAACCAATGACGACTTGTTGCAATGATCTTAACGTCTTTTTTCGTTAAACCGACTTCTTCGTATAACTCCCTGAACATGGCTTGTTCAGGGGTTTCACCTTCGTCAATCCCACCTTGTGGAAATTGCCATGAGTGTTGCCCGTATCGTTTAGCCCAGAAGACCTGACCATGGTTATTACATATCACAATACCAACATTAAGTCGGTAACCATCGCCATCTATCACTGGCTAACCTCTATGAATAAATTTTTTATTACCGTGATTTTTCCACATATCCCCATTACTAGCAAACTTACTGATGTGATATGAGCAAGATTTATTACCTTTTCAGCATTTTTGGATATCTTTTAATCAAACCATACCTTATCAACACAAGAGTGAGACATTGCCCACATTTATTCACCTTTTCTGTGAATAACTTTGTGAAGAATTCAATTCAAATGAGTAATTCAGTTCAATCCCATCAAAAGCAAAACAGATGAAGAAACAAAAAAATAAACATAAAACATTGATAAAAAAGTATTTATTTTTAAAAACAACGATAATTCGATCTTCAGTTTCTTGATGATCTTTTCACCAAACTCAGATCGGTCAAAGATCCACCAACAGGCTATTTATCCACACTCACCTGCTATTCGTTTAGATGATTACAACAAAATCAACCCCAAAAAATGCATTTTAACCCCTGTTTATTCATACAGACCCCGCCAGGATCTTATCAATACCTCCTCCACCTGTGGATAAGTTATGAATTGATCGTTCTTACACCGCCTCGGTGAAATCTTAAACAGTAGATTTGGTCGGAGTTTGATAAACTATATTTTTTGTAATACCACCTTGTAACTATGAAACCAGAACCACAAACAGAAGCAGAGCTATTGGAACGAGCGCATGATATGGCAGGACTCTGTTTTGCTGAGTTGGCCGCCGAGGCGAATATGATTGTTCCTGAAAACTTAAAACGTGATAAAGGTTGGGTGGGTCAATTACTCGAATGGCACTTGGGCGCTCCAGCTGGCAGTAAACCTCAACAAGATTTCGCAAAACTAGGGATCGAGTTGAAAAGTATTCCGATCAGTTACTCTGGCAAACCTTTAGAAACAACCTTTGTTTCTGTGGCGCCCCTCACTGGTGTTCATGGTCTTACATGGGAAACAAGTCATGTTCGAAACAAGCTATCTCGTGTCCTTTGGGTACCCGTAGAAGGAGAACGAGAAATCCCACTCCCTGAAAGACGTGTGGGCAGTCCACTCATTTGGTCACCAGATGAAGAAGAAGAACGGATTTTGCGAAATGACTGGGAAGAGTTAATGGAGATGATCGTCTTGGGAAGATTTGATCAAATTTCCGCCAGACACGGAGAAGCGCTGCATCTTCGCCCTAAAGCCGCAAATGCAAAAGCGCTCACCGAAGCATATAACTCAAATGGTAAGCCGATGAAAACTCTGCCCCGAGGCTTTTACCTTAGAACACAGTTTACTGAACAGATCTTACTCAAGCACTACATTAACACTCAACCAGAATAAAACTATATCAGCTATTTAGTGCGTCACGAGCGATAACTCAATATCGCAGTATGAGGCTGCCTCTTCAGTGCCACATTCGTCATACGCATTGCGCAGCCTTAAATACGCTTTATCGACCCCTAGCCTCAATAGTTCTTCTTTTACTAAGTCTAGAGAGCCAAAATGTATCGGGTCTTCACCGTCTTTAATCGGCTCAAGTTGATGCTTGTACTCCACAGCTAAAAGATAGTCAGAGACATCAGAACACCCAATCACAAATACTTTGGGAGTTTTATAAGTATCTTTATGTGGACCATGTAGCCACATGTCCAATTGATGCTTCTGCATAACATACCTCCTTCACACGATCATTTAAGTGTAGTTAGGCTAACTGTAGCTTTCGAGTTTGCTCTTCCTTTATACGTAAATCATTTGCGATTGCGGCTAAAAATCCCCTATATTGGAGTCACTTATTTAGTCGGTAACTCTTCAAGGACGTGATATGCAATACACAAAACTACCGCACTCATCACTTGAGATCAGTAAAATCTGCCTCGGCACTATGACGTTTGGCGAGCAAAACACAGAAAAGGACGCCTTTGAACAGCTCGACTTTGCCCTCGATCATGGGGTGAACTTCATCGATACCGCAGAGATGTACCCTGTACCGCCAAACTCGGAAACACAAGGGCTCACCGAGCAATACATCGGTAATTGGTTAGCAAAAAGCGGCAAAAGAGAGAAAGTAGTACTGGCAACAAAAGTGGCTGGCCCTCGCAATGTTCCTCACATTAGAGACAACATGAGCCTTAATCGTCGCCACATCCATACAGCGATTGATGACAGCCTTAATCGTCTACAAACCGATTATGTCGATTTGTACCAACTACATTGGCCGCAGCGTCAAGCCAACTGCTTTGGTCAACTCAACTACCCATACCCTGACAAACAAGAAGAAGTCACGTTAATTGAAACGTTGGAAGCGCTTACTGAATTAGTGAATGCAGGTAAAGTGCGCTATATCGGCGTATCCAACGAGACGCCGTGGGGTGTGATGTCGCTACTGCGTTTGGCAGAAAAACACGATTTGCCAAGAATTGTCTCCATTCAAAACCCATATAACTTATTGAACCGCAGCTTCGAAGTTGGCTTGTCTGAAATCAGCCATTACGAAGGCGTTCAGTTACTTGCCTACTCTCCTTTGGCATTTGGCTGCCTGAGTGGTAAATACCTAAACGGGGCAAAACCTGAAGGCGCTCGATGCACTAAGTGGGAGCGTTTTGCGCGCTACTTCACTCCGCAAGGTGTTAAAGCGACCGAAGCTTACGTCAATTTAGCTCAAGAGCATGGTCTAAACCCTGCACAAATGGCGCTTGCGTTTGTCAATCAGCGTCCATTTGTTGCTTCTAACATTATCGGAGCAACAAACCTAGACCAATTAAAAGCCAATATCGACAGTATTGATTTGCAACTTAGCGACGAGCTACTTACTGAAATTCAAGCAATAGGTACAACTTACTCGAATCCTTGCCCTTAACAGTAAAACTCCCCTCAAACGAAAACAGCTGACCTTCAAGATCAGCTGTTTATCCAATGAAGTCATACTTCATATAAAAAGTTAAGCATGTTGAATGACTCGTTAGCAACTCAGTCAGTCCAACACGCTAACGATTACGTCATTATTCGCGACGTTAAAACTCGACGAAGGTGACGAACTCGACGTTCAACTTTTACTGCATCCGGAACATTGGCACGTGTAGAACGACCATCGCGATCTAAACCAATATCTCTCAATAGATGAACATTCGTCCATGGAATATCATGAGCAGTTCGGCGTATGGTTCGCTGCCATTGCTTTTCTTCGCGTTTAAGGTCTGCTTTCAATAGCAAAGTGGCCAATTGTAGGTAAATAGAGTGACGCATAATATTTTCTCCGATTATCGATGTATTCGACTGGGAAAAATAGTGCGTAAAATGAACAGAAATATTCTGTTGATACTAAGCCGCTACTTTTCCGCAGCCTAGTAATAAATATGATAGGTTACGGATTAATTTTTATCTTGTGAGCCAGTGGTATTGGTATCATCCGATTTAAGGGTTATCGGAGCGATAGGCATACGATCAGCGCAAGCAGTGGTGTTAACAACGTAATGTTTCATCTTGCGCCTCCTAGCTAAAAATTAATCCGTTTATGAAAGGTATAACTCACTGAGTTACGGTTAAATTGTAAGCTTTGATGAATATATATCAAACATTTTTTGCCTTTTTGATTAAAAACAAATCAATACACCGCAATTTAGTTTCATATACTTTTATGTATAACATATTCACCTGAGGAATATATAAATTTGCGGATTTTATAAATCAAACCAAACAAAAAATAAAAAGAGCGGCTCTGTGGCCACTCTCTTTTATTGTATTTATTCGCCTATTTGACACAGGGAAAGGCCAACTACATGGCTTGTTCGGAAATCAAGTTATGTTTATTAAGTAGTCGATACATGGTTGCACGCGAAACTCCGAGCTCTTTCGCCGCATTTGAAACTTGACCAGAATGAGATTCCAAAACAACTAGCAACGCATCACGTTCACTCTTCTCACGGATTGATTTCAAGCTGCGCTTTGAGTCATTACGTTGAGGTAAATCTAAGTGATGCTCTTCAATCATTACGCTGTCGGACATTAATACCGCTCGCTTCACTTGGTTCATCAGCTCACGCACATTTCCAGGCCAGAAATAACGTGTCAGTGCCTTGAATGCATCCTCAGAAAAGCTTTTTGCTTGCGAGTTGTACTCTTTTGAGAACTCTTGTAAGTAGAAACGAGCCAGCAATGCGATGTCACTCGCACGTTCTTTCAAGCTAGGGACATTGATGCGCAGAACGTTGATGTAATGGTAAAGCTCTTCATTGAAGTCACCGTCAATCAAAGCTTTTTCAACATCCGACGAGTTAGCAGCAAGAATACGCACGTTAACCGCTTTTACGCCATCTTTGGTATCAATGGTGCCTTCTTGCAAGAATCTCAGCAGATTCATTTGCTGCTCTTTTGAAATGGTAAGAATGTCATTAAACAACACGGTGCCACCATCTGCTTGTTCAAGCAGGCATGCTTCCATATCTTCATCGGCGTTAATACCAAATACTTCAGCTTGGAAACGTTGTTCATTGAGTGCGCGACAGTTAATTGCCATAAACGGTTTATGAGAGCGTGAAGAGACTTTATGGATGGCCCTAGCAACCGCCTCTTTACCAGTCCCACTTTCCCCAGAAATCAGAATGCTGACGTCCGTTGGACCAATGCGCTTCACTTGATCGCGTAAACGTTTCATCGGGATAGATTCACCGATCAAACCCATATCTAAACTGCTACCAAAACTAGGCCAAACTTTTTTCTCCAATTTAAGCATGCCAAGCTGGTGACCTATTGTGCTTAATAACTGTGCATCTGGGATCGGCGCTGTGAAAAAATCGATACAAAAGTTAACAATGAACTGGCATATGGTGTCAGTGCCAAGCTGAGATTCACGAATAAACGCTAACCAACGTACGTGTTTGTGAGAGCTGACTAAGTTCGCCAAACCATTCAAGCTGAACTCGTCATGGCTGAGATCAACAATACCGATACATGGACCAATATCTTCTAACAGCGTATTAGCTTTGCGTAAGTCACCTACTTGATGACACTTCCAGCCCACTTGCTCCAGTACCGATAACCAAGGCTCATAAGTACCGCCAACTACCACAAGCGATCCCGGGATGGAATCCATCTTAAACTGCCCAGCCATTCTCTAACCCTTTTTCATTGTTAATAGAAATTTTGTGCCACAAACTTATCTTTGCGAGCGGGTAACATTATCGAGACTCCGCCCCCTCACGTCTGTCTCAGTATTAAGACTATGCAATAGATTGAGATTTGGCGAATGTTTATTTGCATATCCCATTAAAAGGCAAGTGCAACAACTTGAATTACCTTAACTAAAAGGCAAAAAAACCACCCGAAGGTGGTTTTTTTACTCATCCTATCGAATTACGCTTGCGGGCGCATTGCAGGGAATAAGATCACGTCACGGATAGTGTGCGTGTTAGTCAGTAGCATAACCAAACGGTCGATACCGATACCTTGGCCTGCTGTTGGCGGTAGGCCGTGCTCTAGAGCAGTGATGTAGTCTGCATCGTAGAACATTGCTTCGTCGTCACCAGACTCTTTCGCTTCAACCTGTGCTTTAAAGCGTGCATCTTGGTCTTCAGCATCGTTAAGCTCTGAGAAACCGTTCGCTACTTCACGGCCACCGATAAAGAACTCAAAGCGGTCTGTAAAGAACGGGTTATCATCGCTACGACGAGCCAACGGAGAAATATCTGCTGGGTAACCAGTGATGAACGTAGGCTGCATTAGCTTAGGTTCTGCTGTTTCACCAAAGATCTCTTCAAGAAGCTGACCGCATGTCCAGAAAGGTTCTACTTCAACGTGAACAGATTTCGCGATAGAAACCATTAGCTCACGGTTTTGTAGGTCTTCTTCTGTTAGCGCTTGGATTTGCGCGTGGTCTGGGTTGTAGTGCTTGATTGCTTCGAACATGCTCATACGAGTGTAAGTACCACCAAACTCAACCGTTTCATCACCGTAAGGCATTGACGTTGAACCTAGAACTTCTTGCGCCACTGAGCTTAGTAGTTCTTCAGTTAGGTCCATCAGATCTTTGTAGTCTGCGTACGCCATGTAGAATTCCATCATTGTGAATTCTGGGTTGTGGCGTGGAGAAAGGCCTTCGTTACGGAAGTTACGGTTGATTTCGAATACGCGATCAAAACCACCAACAACTAGACGCTTCAGGTATAGCTCTGGCGCGATACGTAGGTACATTGGCATGTCTAGTGCGTTGTGGTGCGTGATGAATGGACGCGCACTCGCACCGCCAGGGATAACGTGCATCATTGGCGTTTCAACTTCCATGAACTGCTTAGAGATCATGAAGTTGCGGATTGCAGACATTACTTTAGAACGTACTACGAACGCTTGACGAGAGTCTTCGTTAACGATCAGGTCAACGTAACGTTGGCGGTAACGCATCTCTTGGTCAGTTAGACCGTGGAACTTTTCTGGAAGTGGACGTAGTGCTTTGGTTAGCAACTCGTACTCTTCCATGTTCACGTATAGGTCACCCTTACCAGACTTATGAAGTGCACCTTTAACACCGATGATGTCACCGATATCTAGACCTTGGTATTTTTCTTTAAGTACTTTTTGAACCGCTTTGTCAGCATAAGCTTGGATACGGCCAGAAGTTTCTTGAATTACCAAGAATGGACCACGTTTAGCCATGATACGGCCAGCGATTGCTACTACGTGGTTAAGCTCTTCTAGCTCTTCCTTCGTCTTTTCACCGAACTCTTTCTGAAGGTCGCCCGCTAGTGCGTCACGACGGAAGTCGTTTGGATGGCCGTTCGCTTTGCAGCTCTTTCGGATTGCATCCAGTTTAGCGCGGCGTTCAGCAATCAGCTTATTTTCTTCTAGTACAGTTTCGTTTTGAACAGCATCAGTCATTTTCGATGTATCCTGTTTTTGTCGGTGAAAAGCTTTATAGACCTGATTTCAGGCTAGCTTCAATAAATTTGTCCAGATCGCCATCAAGAACCGCTTGAGTATTACGGTTTTCAATGCCCGTACGGAGGTCCTTAATACGTGAGTCATCCAATACGTAAGAACGGATCTGGCTACCCCAGCCAATGTCAGACTTAGCGTCTTCATTAGCTTGTTTTTCCGCATTTTGCTTTTGCAATTCAAGCTCAAATAGCTTCGCTCGAAGCTGTTTCATTGCCTGATCTTTGTTCTTATGTTGAGAACGGTCATTCTGACACTGAACCACTGTGTTCGTAGGTACGTGCGTAATACGTACCGCAGATTCTGTGGTGTTTACGTGCTGACCACCTGCGCCTGACGCACGGTAAACGTCAATACGTAGGTCGGAAGGATTAATGTCGATGTCGATGTTTTCATCAATCTCTGGATAGATGAACGCAGAAGCAAATGACGTATGGCGACGACCGCCTGAATCGAACGGAGATTTACGAACAAGACGATGGACGCCCGTTTCAGTGCGTAACCAACCGTACGCATACTCACCAGAGATGCGAACTGTTGCCGACTTAAGACCCGCGACATCACCTTCAGAGACTTCAATCACTTCAGCTTTGAAGCCCTTCGCTTCTGCCCAACGTAGGTACATACGCAGCAGCATGTTAGTCCAGTCTTGTGCTTCTGTACCACCAGAACCTGCTTGCAAATCGATGTAACAATCAGAGCTATCGTGGTCGCCAGAGAACATACGACGGAATTCAAGCTTTTCTAGCTTCTCTTCCAACTCAGCAAGTTCTGGTTCAATTTCGTCAAATGTTTCTTGATCTTCTTCTTCTACAGCCAGCTCAAGAAGACCTTCTACATCTTCCACACCTTGCTCTAGTTGATCAATGGTTTCAACAACCGCTTCTAGTGATGCACGCTCTTTACCCAGTGCTTGCGCACGCTCAGGTTCGTTCCATACATCTGGTTGTTCAAGTTCTGCGTTGACTTCTTCTAGACGCTCTTTCTTCGCGTCATAGTCAAAGATACCCCCTCAGGACATTTGTGCGCTGAGACACGTCCTGCAGACGGTTTTTAATTGGATTGATTTCAAACATGTTTACTCAACATTTTAGAATAGAATTTAACCGAGAAATTCTACTGAAAAATGTGACCGAGATACAGGAAAATTTCGGATGAGAAATCAGATTGCGGTGAGAGAGAGCACGGTCATAAAATTTTACGCCCACTTAGGGGCAACCGTACTCTATAAGAAAGGTTAATCTAGGTATTACTTAGCTTCGATATGGTCGATCATCAATTGCAATGATTGATTACCACGAAATTCATTCACATCCAGCTTATACGCGAGACGTACTGTTTTAACCGATGCATCTGGCCATCGGCGTAGATCAACATTGAATGCAATGCCGTCGATCATCACATTGGTAGGGTGACCTTTATAAAGCGGCTCTAACATCAATTTAAGATGCTTCTCACCCACCAGCTTTTGATGCAGTACTTTAAACTCACCATCAAAGATTGGTTCAGGGAAGGCTTGTCCAAAAGGGCCACCCGATCGCAGCTGTTCAGCAACATGCATAGAGAACTCTTCCGGCTTAAGTTCACCATCTGACATGATCACGCCTTTTAGCGCCGCTTCATCGAGTTCCTTTTTTACCACTTCATCAAACAAACGACTGAAACGCTCAAAATCCTGCTCTTTAATCGTTAAGCCTGCTGCCATGGCGTGTCCACCAAACTTGATGATCAAACCCGGGTTTTGCGTATCGATGAAATCCAACGCATCGCGCATGTGTAGCCCCGGAATAGAACGACACGAGCCTTTAATCGTCCCTTCTCCGCCATCAGCAAATGCAATGACTGGACGGTGAAACTTCTCTTTAATGCGCGAAGCCAAAATACCAATCACACCTTGATGCCAATCACGTTGGAACAAGGCTAGGCCATAAGGAAGCTCATTGCCTTCACCAAACTGAAGGCGCTCACAGAAAGCCATCGCTTCTTGCTTCATGCCTTCTTCAATCTCTTTACGAGTTTGGTTCAAGCCATCCAATTCACTTGCCATGCGACGAGCAGCGTGGATGTTGTTACACATCAGCAGTTCAACACCGAAAGACATGTCATCAAGACGGCCTGCTGCGTTAATACGTGGACCTAAAGCAAAGCCAAAGTCAGACGCAACTAAACGACGCGCATCGCGCTTCGCGACCTCAATTAATGCTTGGATGCCGGGACGCGCTTTGCCCGCACGAATACGTTGCAAGCCTTGGTGTACAAGAATGCGGTTGTTTTCATCCAATGGAACGACGTCGGCGACGGTACCCAGTGCAACAAGGTCAATCAATTCCATCAACTTGGGCTCTTGCATCCCCTGTTCTGCAAACCAATTGTGTTTTCGCATATGAACGCATAGTGCCATCATGAGATAAAACGCGACCCCTACACCCGCAAGCGCTTTAGATGGAAAGCTACAGCTCTCAAGGTTTGGGTTCACCATTGCATCCACATCAGGCAACACTTGTCCTGGTAAGTGGTGATCGGTAACGAGCACGGTAATGCCATTTTCTTTTGCGTAACGCACACCTTCGATTGATGAGACGCCGTTATCCACCGTCATGATCATCTCAGCGCCAAGCTCTAACGCTTGGTCAACGACTTCTGGGCTTAACCCATAACCGTCTTCAAAACGATTTGGCACTAGGTAATCCACATTGTGACTACCAAGCATACGCAGCGCGAGTACTGATAATGCTGAGCTTGTCGCACCATCAGCGTCAAAATCACCGACAACGATGATGCGTTTTTGTTCTTTTATCGCCTGAAACAAAAGATCGACAGCTTGCTCAATCCCCCCGAGTTTTTGATATGAATGCAACCCACGGGCCGACGTTTCTAATTGTGAAAGATCCGTTATCCCACGGTTGATGTAGATACGTTTAAGAATCGGAGGTATGGAATCAGGAAGAAGGGAAAGATCTGGTTCAGGACGTCGTTGAATTTCTATCATGCTTGAAAGAGCCGACAACTTTGCCGGCTCTGCTCCTAAAGGATTATAGTTGCTTTAAACGTTTCAATAGCTCTGCAGGTGGTAGGTAGCCACCAACCATTTCGCCATTCGGTAAGAAGATTGCTGGCGTACCAGAAATACCCAATTGGCGACCTAGATTGTAATGCGCCTGGATAGTTTCTTTACACTGTTTCAAGTCTTTCGCAGGGTTATCAAATGTACGATTCACTTTCGCGTTGTGCATTGCCGACGCCGGATCTTCAGCACACCAAATCGTTGCCATTTGCTCTGCCACAGGGCCAGTTGCACCTTGGCGAGGGTAAGCCATGTAACGCACTGTAATACCTAGATCATTATAGCCTTGCATTTGGCTATGCAGACGCACACAGTAACCACAGGTGATATCAGTGAATACGGTCACAACGTACTTTTCATCGTCGGCTTTGTATTCGATCATGCTATCGGAGAACTGAGCAATTTTCTCGGCGTTAAGCGGCGCTTGACGCTCTGCTATGACATCTTTGTAACTGCCATCATCATTAATGGCATAAAGCGTACCGGCGATAAAATGGCTACCATCATTTGAAGCAAACAGGATCCCGCCATTGGTTTGAATTTCCAATAAGCCAGCGACGTCTGATGGTTGAATATCAACGATAGATAAACCAAGCTTTGAGAACTTAGTTTTTAATGCTGCTTCATCAAAGCCGCTTTGTGCAGCTGGCGCCACTTGTTGCGCAGGAGTCTCCGTTTGAGCCTGACTTTCTTCTGCACCACAAGCGGTAACAAAAAATGGTAAAGTCAGCAGAGTTAGTCGGCGTAATACGCTCATGAAATTCACCTTAATGTAAAATCGTTTTTCCAAGAAGACATGGATGAATCTAACCATTGTTATGCTCTTGGGTGGTGTTGACTGTGGATCTGCTTCAATCGTTCAGTCGCCACGTGAGTATAAATTTGCGTGGTCGATAAGTCACTATGTCCTAAAAGCATCTGTACGACCCTGAGATCTGCGCCATAGTTCAATAAATGCGTGGCAAAGGCATGACGCAGTACGTGCGGCGACAGCTGATCAGTATCAATCCCTGCTATCAAAGCATAGTATTTAATACGGTGCCAAAACGTCTGACGAGTCATCTGTCTTGCGCGTTTACTAGGAAAAACAATATCAGATGATGTATCACCAAGTAACGCAGGGCGCCCTTGTTGAATGAACGTCTCGATCCAATCGACCGCGTTTTCCCCCATAGGAACCAGGCGTTCTTTACCACCTTTACCAGTCACGCGCACCACCCCTTGGCGCAAGCTAACATTTTCCATGGTCAAACTGACGAGCTCTGTCACACGCAACCCTGTCGCGTAGAGTAGCTCTAGCATCGCTTTATCGCGCAATTCTATAGGGTCATTCGGGTCTGGCGCTTCGAGCAACGCGTCCACTTGCTCTTCACTAATATCTTTGGGTAAACGTTGTGGCAGTTTAGGGCTAACCAAGAGCGCACTCGGGTCATCAGCGCGCACCTTCTCACGATGCAGGTATTGAAATAAACGACGAATAGCCGACAACATACGCGCACGGGACGTCTGTTTGTAATCTAAGTCTACAAGGTGGCTTTGATATTCTTGCAAGCCAGACAAACTGATAAAATCAAGACGGTATCGATGTTTTTCCATCCACACGAGCAGCTTCATTAAATCGTTTCGGTAGGAAGCCAACGTGTTCTCTGATAGACCACGCTCCATCCACATCGCATCTAAGAATTGCTCAACAAGCGAAAAATCTTGTTGATTGACAGGCTGTTGTGCCGTCATGAATGCTTCCTTATCTGTTTATATTTACAGTATTTAGATTAAAGCACCTGCCAATCCAATACCATAAAAAATCATCCCACATAGGATATTCGCTGCAATCTTCCTCAATTTATGGTTAGAATCTTCCACAACAGCAACACAAATAACGACGAATATAATGAAAATCGGACTCTTTTACGGCTCAACGACCTGCTACACCGAAATGGCAGCAGAGAAAATTCGTACCCTTATTGGTGAAGACCTTGTCGACATTCACAATGTGAAAGAGACACCGTTATCACTAATGGCGGACTACGACTTATTACTCCTTGGCATCTCAACTTGGGATTTTGGTGAAATTCAAGAAGATTGGAACGCGATTTGGCAAGACATCGCGACCACGCCACTGAAAGGCAAAGTTGTAGCGCTGTTTGGCCTGGGTGACCAAGAAGGTTACGGAGAGTGGTATTTAGATGCGATGGGCTTACTTCACGATGAATTACAAGCCACAGGCGCAACCTTTATCGGTTACTGGCCAAATGAAGGCTACGAATTTGAAGCATCGAAAGCACTGATCGAAGATGGCAGCAAGTTTGTTGGACTTGCGTTAGATGAAGACTCACAGTACGAACTGAGTGATGAACGCATCGAAAAATGGTGTGAACAAGTTCTTGTGGAATTCCACGACACGCTTTAATGGCGCAAACACGTAATCATTAAAAAGTAAAAAGCCCGATGAAGTAATTCATCGGGCTTTTTATTATCTTGATAACGCGAAGTGATTACGCGGTTTCTTGTGCTAGTTCTGGGCGAGGTTTCGCGATGAAGAACATGCACACGATAGCCGCAAATGTTGGAAGCACCCAACCCATGCCGACTTCGAATAGTGGCAACATGTTAAACGCAGAAACATCAATACCCGATACTTTTGCCGCATCAACCAACGCAAACAACAGAGATACAAGCAGTACCGCGCGGTAAGCAAAACGTGGATTTGGCAGTTTGCTGCGCACAAATGTTAGTGCAACCAACGCAATCGCCACAGGGTACAGCGCAAACAATACTGGCACTGACAGAGAAATCAGCTGTGCAAGACCAACGTTTGCAACCAATGCACAAACAGAACCATTAATCAGTACCCATTGCTTGTATGACAGTGGTGTTTTCGAGCTGAAGAAATCTGAACACGCAGAAATCAAGCCAATCGCGGTTGTCAGACACGCTAGCAATACGATGACAGACAGAACGATTTGACCGTATGGACCAAACAACGCTTGAACGTATTGGCTAAGCACTAGGCCACCATTATCAGCACCAGCAGCAACCGTTGCACTCGTCGCACCTAAGTAAAATAGTGAGATGTAAACAAACGCAAGACCAGCAGCAGCAATACAACCTGCATAGATCAGATATTTAGTAGTTGCAGAGCGCTCAGTAATGCCTTTACCGCGCAGTGCATCAACCATCAGCATACCAAACATCAATGACGCGAACGTATCCATTGTGTTGTAGCCTTCTAAGAAGCCTTTGGTCAGAGGCTGCGTTAGGTATTCACCGTGCGCGCCAATCATATCGCCCTGAGGATCAAGGAAGACAGCGACAGCAAGAATGATCAAACCAACGAACAATGCTGGTGTCAGTACTTTACCGATAAGATCGATCAAACGGCCTTGGAACCATGAGAACATCATCGCCGCAATAAAGAAGATCACTGAAAATGCAGTGAGATGCGTTTGTGACGCTTCAAGGAAGAAAGGTTTCACCGCCATCTCGTAAGCCACTAGGCCAGTACGAGGCGCAGCAAACGCAGGACCGATGATGATGAAGATCAACGCAGCCATAATAACCGCTGCTTTTTTCGGAAGGTCTTGCGTTAAGTGATCCCAAGAACCACCAGCAACAGCAATAGCAACGATAGTAATAAGAGGTAGACCTACCGCTGTCAGCAAGAAACCAAACATAGCTGGCATTAAGTTTTCACCCGCTAACTGACCCGCTAGAGGTGGAAAGATAATATTGCCCGCACCTAAAAAGAACGCAAATAGCATAAAGCCTACTGCGATAATATCTGTTAGTTTTAACGTCTGCTTCACAGATAACCCTTGTCTTTTAATTAATGAATGTTGTGTATGCTTAGACCACTTTTTGTATACCTAAAGTCAATAAGTACACGTGGTTCAATCTATAAAATTTTCGCCGCATAATGACGAAAGACTCATCATTTGGCAACCTTTAAGAAAAAAACACCATATTAATTTAGTTTTCAAACTTAAAAGCAGTGGATATAACCAGATCCAAATAACAGACCAGTTCTTTATCTCGATCAATTAACAATACAATTTAATAACCAACAAAACAACAATCTATACAATTAATAAACAATAGAGTAATCCACTTAATTATTGAGCAAATATAAAACAATCATGAAGAACAAAAAACTGAAAACTAAAGGCTTCAATTTTAAGCAATTTTGTATTGAGGGCGGCGAGAGTGGTATGCCAGTCAGCACAGATGGGGTAATGCTTGGTGCTTGGATTCAAAGCCCTAACGACGCTAAAATTCTCGATATTGGCACTGGCACTGGCCTGCTTGCCCTGATGTGTGCTCAACGCTTTACAGAAGCTCAAATAACCGCGGTCGATATCGAATTAACAGCCGTTGCTGCCGCGCAAAAAAATATGGCCCAGTCTCCTTGGTCAGATCGTGTAAGTGTGCATCACACCGACATACTGCACTTTACGCCGACACATCCATTCCAACGCATCATTTGTAACCCGCCCTACTTCAACAGCGGCGAGCAATCGAAACACAGTCAACGTGCAACCGCGAGGCACACTGATACGCTAGGCCATAACGCATTGCTACAGCGTTGCTATCATTTGCTGGATGACGAAGGGAGAGCTAGTTTTGTGTTGCCAATCACCGAAGGCGAGCAGTTCATTGAGCTAGCATTAAACCAAGGTTGGTATCTATCGAGGATCTGTCGTGTGCAACCATCAGAAAAGAAACCAGTACACCGATTGTTATTTGAACTGTCAAAACGACCTTACGATTCGCAAACGTCACATTTAATTATCCGTTCAAATGACCGCTATAGTGATGATTTCATACAGTTAACTCGCGAGTTTTATCTTAAGATGTGAAATAACATGTGATCCTTATCACCAATCACTTTATAATGTGCGACCTTTTTGTATTCTATGCTGTTGTGGCGAACCATTAACCAAGCTTTGCTTGTGGAGAACTCATTGTGATCAGAACCTTTGCTGAACTTGATCTAGACCAAAACCTACTTGAAGCCATTGAAGAGATGGGTTACGAACGCCCAACAAAAATTCAGGCAGAAGCGATTCCACAAGCGTTGGACGGTCGTGACATTCTAGCGTCAGCGCCAACAGGAACTGGTAAAACGGCCGCCTTCGTCCTGCCAGCATTGCAATACTTGCAAGACTTCCCTCGTCGTAAGCCTGGACCTGCGCGTATTTTGATCCTAACGCCTACTCGCGAACTGGCGATGCAAATTGCCGATCAAGCACGTGCTTTGGCAAAAAATACCAAACTCAACATTTTCACCATCACTGGTGGTGTTCAGTACCAAGAGCACGCCGACATCCTTGCAACAACGCAAGACATTGTGGTTGCGACACCTGGCCGTTTAAAAGAATACATTGATGCAGAACGTTTTGATTGTCGTGCAATCGAATGGTTAATCCTTGATGAAGCAGACCGTATGCTAGATATGGGTTTTGCTCCTACTGTCGATCGTCTATCTAACGAATGTCGCTGGCGTAAGCAAACCCTTCTGTTCTCAGCAACGTTAGAAGGGAAAGGCGTAGAAGGCTTTACCGCTGATCTGTTGAATGACCCAGCAGAGATCGATGCAAAATCGCCGCTGCGTGAGCGTAAGAAAATTGCTCAGTGGTACCACCGAGCTGATGATGCTGAACACAAACTGGAATTACTAAAACACATTATTACTCAGCAAGCTGAGCGCACTATCGTCTTTTTAAAGACTCGTGAGCGTTTGGCTGAGCTACGAGCGCAGCTTGAAAGTGCACAGATTCCATGTTCTTGGATTCAAGGTGAAATGCCGCAAGATCGTCGTAACAATGCGATTTCTCGCTTCCGCGATGGAACTGTGAACGTGCTGCTCGCGACGGACGTTGCTGCGCGTGGTATCGATCTTCCGGATGTATCACACGTTATCAACTACGACATGCCGCGCACGGCTGATGTTTACCTTCACCGTATCGGCCGTACGGCTCGCGCAGGTAAGAAAGGTAACGCTATCTCAATCGTAGAAGCACACGACCAGCCAATGATGGATCGCGTTGCACGTTATGTGAAAGAAGACATCAAAGAGCGTTTCGTGAAAGAGATGCGTCCTAAACACAAAAAGCCTGTGTTTAAGAAGAAAAAGAAAAAAGACGACAAGAAAAAAGTAGCGAAAAAGAAAACCGCTAAGAAGAAGTAATCTTGTTGGGGCCAAGTAGCTCAAGCTAGAAAATAACAAAGGGTTGGCAATGCCAACCCTTTTTCGTTTGTGCTGATAGAGATTAACGTAGACTACGTCTCAATCAGCTTTATTTTTGCTCTTCGCGTTTAAATACTAACTCTGTTGGCGTCGATTCATCTTCCACAAAGTAGTAACCCGCCGTATCAAACTTAGTCAGGTCTGCAACGCTCTCAACACGGTTTTCAATGATGTAACGCGCCATCATACCGCGCGCTTTCTTCGCGTAAAAACTGATGACCTTGTATTGACCATTCTTACAATCTTTGAATACTGGCGTGATCACTTGCGCATCTAAATTCTTTGGCTTAACCGCTTTAAAGTATTCATTTGATGCAAGGTTGATAAGGACATTATCACCTTGAGCAGAAATCGCTTCGTTAAGCTTGTCCGTAATAACATTGCCCCAAAACTGGTACAAGTTCGTACCTTTGTCGTTTGCAAGCTTGGTACCCATTTCAAGACGGTATGGCTGCATCAAATCAAGTGGTTTTAGTAAACCATAAAGACCCGATAGCATACGCAGATGATTTTGAGCATATTCGAAGTCCGCTTCAGATAAACTTTCGGCGTCTAGCCCTGTGTAAACGTCACCTTTAAATGCAAGAATGGCTTGTCGTGAGTTTTCAGTGGTAAACGTTTCACTCCACTCTTGGAATCGACCCACATTTAAATCGGCAATCTTGTCGCTCACTTTCATTAAAGAGGCAACATCAGCAGGAGTCAGTTTGCGGCAAACATCGATAAGCTCTTTTGAGTATTCGACCAACTCAGGTTGAGTAAATTTTTCTGTCGCTAACGGAGACTCGTAATCAAGAGTCTTCGCTGGAGAAACTACGATAAGCATGACTTTCCCTTCTCTAATTTTGTTTTTAATAGGGTACAAAAAAAGCCATGCATTGTCTGCATGGCTTTTTACATCGTACTAATAGCTTTCAACTATGAGTGATAGCTCACTTAGTCTTTTTTATCGTTGTACCAAATGCCTTCTTCAAGCTGAGATTTCAGCTCTGGGAAATCATTCGCATCAAATGTTGGCACTTTGCCTTCACCAAGCTGGCGGTTGTAATCTTTGGCCAGTTTAATCACGATGCCAGATAGCAAGATGATCGCCACCAAGTTGACTATCGCCATCAGACCCATAGAGACATCAGCAAGCGACCATACGACTGGTAACGAAGCTAGTGCACCAAACATCACCATACCAAGAACAATAACGCGGAAAATGCTTAAGCCCGCTTTATGATTGTGCTCTAGGAAGATTAAGTTCGTTTCAGCATACGAGTAGTTTGCAATGATTGAAGTAAACGCAAAGAAGAAGATTGCCACAGCAACAAAGATGCCGCCCCAATCGCCAACTTGTGAGCTCAATGCACGCTGAGTTAGCTCGATACCCGTCACTTCTGTTGCTTGACCGACATACTCACCAGACATCAGGATGATAGCCACTGTTGCAGAACAGATAACGATCGTATCCATGAACACGCCTAGCATCTGTACGTAACCTTGAGACGCTGGGTGTGGTGGGTAAGGTGTTGCTGAAGCTGCCGCGTTAGGTGCAGAACCCATACCTGCTTCATTCGAGAATAGACCGCGCTTGATACCGTTAATCATTGCCTGTGCAATTGCGTAGCCAAGACCACCTGCTGCTGCTTCTTGCAGACCAAATGCACTCTTAAAGATAAGCATCAATACATCAGGTAATTTCTCTAGGTTAGAGAACATGATGAACAGCGCTAGGGCTAGATAAAGTAGTGCCATGATCGGAACGATCATCTCAGCAACTCTTGCGATACGCTTGATGCCACCGAAAATAACAATTGCAGACAGTAAAACAACGGCAATACCGACATACAGGTTATTCCAACCAAATGCGTTGCTCATTGCATTGGCAATTGAGTTAGCTTGTACGGCGTTGAATACCAAACCAAAAGCGATGATTAGGAAAACTGAGAACAACACGCCCATCCAACGCATGCCCAGGCCTTTTTCCATGTAGTAGGCAGGGCCACCACGGTAGTTGCCATCATCATCTTTGGTTTTGTATAACTGCGCCAGTGTGCTCTCAGCAAACGATGTTGCCATACCAAGCATTGCAATCAGCCACATCCAGAAGATCGCACCAGGACCACCCGCAGTCAATGCAACTGCAACGCCCGCCATGTTACCTGTACCAACACGTGCAGCAAGACTAGTACAAAGCGCTTGGAAAGAGGAAATACCAGCTTTGTCTGCTTTACGGCTGTTCTTAAGAACAGAGAACATGTGGCCGAAATGGCGGAACTGAATGAACCCTAATCGAACGGTGAAGTAAATACCAACACCAACAAGAAGATAAACCAGAATCGAGCCCCAGAGGAGATCGTTCATCAAATTGATTAAGTCTGTCATGTGTACCTCAAAGTGAGTTGCGCCAGTCTATGCGTCCTAGCCATCCACCAAATTGCCTGCTAAGTGTCAAAGTGTGCTTAGCTTTTTAAGTAATGTTTATGGGCAATCTAGAATCGTAAACGTCGCTTCATGCATCCATTTTACGTACCAGCGTATTTTTTGACGGGCGGATAATGCAACCTAGGAGCGCAAAAATCAATATGCAACAACAAGAATAACATTGTTATTTTTCACTATAAAGTCACCAAAAAATAACATAAATAGAAGACTTAACACTCAAACTGCGCAACATTTCAATTACCAAACACCAACATAAATAATTATTCTTCATTAAATGGAATGGTAAACCGTATAAACAAGAACAAGCTAGTATTCACAAGGTGTTACATAAATTTACGCTAGTGACTTACCATCTAATTGAACACTATTTCATCAAACTGATTTTATGCAACTTTAACCTTTGCGCAGTGCCCCCATTCATCAAATCGAATTAACATAGAAAATCTCTCTATTTAATCGTTTTCTTGAGATCGTTTGTGCATTTTTTATCCACATCGTTGCAATAAAAAGTGTGATTTTGAGAATATTTTTGCACGAAAATGTCATGCTACCGACACAAATGCGAAATATATCATGGTTATTCTCACGGCTATTGTGGTACTAAAAAAACTCCACAAGGACTGGTTACAACAGTTTAGCTTAAGAAAGGTAAAGGTGGCTTATGGAAGGCTTTCAACTAGATGACATTTTTAATCTGGATACTACCTCAACAACCAAATCTCGTGCCAAACCAGTAAAGCGAAAGTGGCGTGAAATAGAAGAGATGAACGACAGACGCAATTTGCTTAAAGAGCTGCGCGAACTTGATGTCTGTACCGATTATAACTTGGAAGACATTAAACTCTAATTCAAACAAAAGGCACCTTACAGGTGCCTTTTGTTTTTTGTTTACAGTGACCGTAAACACCGTGAGTTTATGTACCAAGGTTTAAGTATGAATACCATTATTACTCAATGAGAATCTTCCGTACTTTTTGCCGAGAAATATGCACACTAAATTTTCGGTTGATTCCCAATAAATAAGAAATGTATCTCACAAACCCGAGAGACGGCTTTCGCTCGCTCAGGTTTCATCATTCAGTCTTAAACATATTCAGTATCACTTTGACGAACACGTTCGGCCAACTGCTTATAACGATCAGCAATCGTGTCACCAAACACAGGGTCATCCTCACTGACGCTCCATAAGCTCTCGACATGCTGCCAATCTTCTGTGGTAAATAACTCTTCAATGAGAGGCAAAATTTTTCGCTCTTCTAGCTCCAAGTGGTGCCTTTGCGATTCTATGAAATCTTCTAGGTGAGCGACAAACATGTCTTGTGGCACAACAGCATCCTGAAGGATCATCTCTATCACGGATGAAAACTCTCTGGTTTTACTCGCTAACTCTAGATGTTCTTTCTCTAAATTTTCCATGGTTTGTTGCTTACCATAGTGTTCAAGAAAGTGGTGATAGAGGATATCTTCTTTCGGGTGGTGTACTTTCTCCGAATGATTAGAGAGGTAATCAACAATCTCGCTTACTAACGCATAGTTGATTACACGTTCTTTTTTTATCTCATTAAGCTTATGGCGCAGTATCGCCAACAGACGAACCATATAACCATGTTCGCGTCGAATTCTTTCGATCATCATAGCGTCTCTCCTTAACACCTACTTTTAGTAAGTGTACATGAGAAATTTACTATCAGCCTCGAGCGTGCTCAAAAAAACAGCGATCATACCATCCATGATCGCTGTCTCTTCATTTATACCGTTAATGGCAAATGCCAGTTAATTGGTGCTTTTTCTTGTGATGTAAGCAACTGGTTTGCTTGAGAGAAATGCTTACAACCGAAAAAGCCTCGATGTGCAGAAAGTGGCGATGGGTGTGGGGCAGCTAACACATGGTGCTTGTTGCGATCGATAAAGCGCCCTTTCTTCTGCGCGTGTGCCCCCCACAGCAAGAACACTACACCTTCTTGATGCTGATTAATGGCTTCAATCACTCGGTCAGTAAACGTTTCCCAACCTGTCTTTGAATGTGAATGCGCTTTACCTTGCTCCACCGTTAATACCGTATTGAGTAACAATACGCCTTGTTCAGCCCAGCTTTGCAAAAAACCATGTTGAGGGATTTGGAAACCTTCAATATCTTGCGCCAGCTCTTTATACATATTAACCAGTGACGGTGGCGTTTTAATGCCAGGAAGTACAGAGAAACACAGGCCATGCGCCTGATTTGGGCCGTGGTATGGGTCTTGTCCTAGAATCACGACCTTAACGTCTTTGAACTCGGTAAAACGAAACGCGTTAAAGACATCTTTTGCGGGAGGAAAAATAGCTTTGCCTGCGGCGCGTTCGGCTTCAACAAAACTCAAGGTGTCTACAAAGTAGCTCTGCTTTTTCTCTTCGCCGATCACATCGTGCCAAGTGGGTGACTGATTCATGGAAAGTTCCTGTCCTAAATTTTGCTTCTATTCTAACGAGCGAAACTCAAACAAACAAAAACTTACCACGAACTTGAGACAAGTAATAAAAGACTAATGCTTCTGTGGCGTTCGAAAATGCCCCTGTCCGGTAATGTGACGATTAGGCATCGGTAAGCGAAGCACGCGACGAGTGTAAGCATAAGGAGTAAAAGAGAGTGGTCGAGACATATTGGCATCCTTCTTTGCTAATTCAGAGATTGATGTTCAATGACTAAGAAAGAAAGGTGCCAACTTTGTGGTTACGCCATTAACTGTCAATGGCCGCTAAATGGAATTGACGCAACGTGTTGATCTCTTGCTGCCAAATATCTGGATCAATTGTTTCTAAAATCAGAGGGATACCATCAAAACGAGGGTCTTTCGCGATGTACTCAAAGCAATCCCACCCGATCTCTCCTTTACCTAGAGAATGGTGGCGATCTACTTTGCTGGCAAACTCTACTTTTGAATCATTTAGATGCATTGCTCTTAAATAGTGCATACCTACGATACGGTCGAACTCTGCAAAGGTGCGCTCGCAATCTTCTTTTGTACGTAAGTCATAACCAGCCGTAAAGGTATGGCAGGTATCAATACAAACGCCGACACGATCTTTATCTTCCACTTGCTCGATGATTTCAGCAAGGTGCTCAAACTTCCAGCCTAAGTTAGTGCCTTGACCTGCCGTATTCTCGATAACAGCGATCACATTCGGCACCGCTTTATGCGCAAGATTGATCGACTCGGCGATCGTCGCGAGGCACTCCTGTTCAGAGACTTTTTTTAGGTGACTACCCGGATGGAAGTTAAGCAAAGTCAGCCCCAACTGATTACAACGCTCCATTTCATCAATAAATGCCGCGCGGGATTTATTCAGCTTTTCTTCTTCCGGCGCACCCAAGTTAATCAGATAAGAATCATGGGGAAGAATATGTTCTGCTCCGAAACCCAGCATTTTACAGTTCGCTTTAAACGCACTGATGGTTTTTACTTCTAAAGGCTTCGCCACCCACTGGCGTTGGTTTTTTGTAAATAGTGCGAATGCATTTGCGCCAATTTCACGAGCTCTCAACGGAGCTTGATCGACCCCACCAGCAGCAGAGACATGTGCACCAATGAGTTTATTCCCAAGCTTGTTTTTCATGTTTGTCATTTAATCACTTTAGACTTTCAGTATTGCTACCTAAATACAGATAGTTGCGTTAACCAGTTTAAACTTTAATCTCAATTTGTAGTAAATTTACAACAAAACAAGTTATTAAATATTTTTTATATTATCAAATAAATTGTAATTAGTTTGTTTTCAAAGGTTTTATTGATTTAACTCAATAAAATTACCTTAATAAAAATAATGTTTTTGGTTGTTTTTTGACTCAAATCAATATTAAAATAGTGGATATTAGCTATATAATACTCAGCTCAACGAAAATTCGAAAATTAACACCAATAATCACCACGTAAGTGGTCTAGGAGATAGTGATGATCCAAGGTATCCAAATTACAAAAGCGGCAAACGACGACCTACTAAACTCTATCTGGCTATTAGATAGCGAAAAAAATGAAGCTCGTTGTGTTGCTGCAACTGCTGGCTACGAAGCAGACCAAGTTATCGCAATCAGCGACCTAGGTGAATACGAAAGCCGTGAAGTTGCAATCGAAACTGCTCCTCGTATCGAAGGCGGCCAACACCTAAACGTGAACGTGCTTAAACGCGAAACACTAGAAGATGCAGTTGCACACCCAGAGAAATACCCACAACTAACTATTCGTGTTTCTGGTTACGCAGTACGTTTTAACTCGCTAACTCCAGAGCAACAACGTGATGTAATCGCTCGTACTTTTACTGAGACTCTATAATCTCTCAGTAAACTAGCTCGCTAGAATTTAAAAAGCTTGGTCAGCAATGACCAAGCTTTTTTTGTTTCAGAATCCTTCTAACCCCTTTCTATAGTGGAAAGCAACTCGCCTCTAAGGTGCATTTCTTTGCGAAGGATCTTTCTGAAACGCTTGCGCTACAGAGGTTGGATCAAGCCTATCTCTTTGCAGTGACGCCCCTTCTGCCCACCAAATCAATTGATGCATAGTGCGATTCATATAGTTGTCCCACTGCGTCTGCTCCGACTCATCCGCAGCAACGCCCTGTTCATCAAAGACTTCTTGCGCTTTCGGAATGTGGATCATCGCAGAGACAGGTAGACATCCAAGTTCAGATAAGAAGGTACGCATAGAAACGGCAGCTCTAACACCACCCCATTGTCCGGCAGAATAGGTCACGATAGCACTCGGCTTGTAAGAAAACAGCGAACTGCCGAAATGGTTAAGCATGTTCGCCAAAGCAGGACTCATCGAATGGTTATATTCCGGGCTAACCATCACATACCCATCCGCATGTTTGATTTTGTCTGCTAGCTCACTTAGGTGCTGCGGAACTTTAGAGCGGTGATAAGCAAACTCGGGCTTAAACACATCATCAAAGTCGTAATTCAAAGGGTCGATGATTTCGACCGTATGTTGCGAATGTTGACTCGCGATGAGTTTTTCACACGCTTTACTGACTCGCATTCCTAAACGGGCTGGTCGTGGTGGCGTGCTGTCTCTCACTGAGCCAAGAAAAATCAAAAAATGCATGCTTCTCTTTCCATCTCATTTAGTTAAGTTCGTTTCTCAATCATAAAGAGAGTCAAAACTTACCGACAATAAAAAAGGTGAATGATTACTCATTCACCTCTCGTTATTTCTGTTTTTGATACTTACTATACTTTGAAGCTTACTGCACGCGGCGCAGTACTTGTTTCAATGCGTCAAAGTCTGCGTCGAGCTCTTCCGATAGCAGCTCCATCGCAGCGTGCTTCGCTAGTGGCGCAGGAAGCTCGATATCGGATTCTAGAATATCATCCACGACTTCTTTGAACTTCGCAGGGTGAGCAGTACATAGGAACAGACCGGTTTCACCGTCTTGCAATTGTTCTTCAAGCACTCGGTAAGCAATCGCACCATGCGGTTCGCATAGGTAGCCTAGAGCATGTAAATCTTTCACTGACTGTGCGCTTTGCTCATCAGATACTGCGCCTTTACCTAACGTCTCCAAGCCCCACTCTTTCACGCGGCACAGCTCTTCAATACGAGGCCAGTTGTTTGGTTGGCTCACGTCCATCGCGTTCGATGTTGTTGCGACTGTTGGTTTTGGCTCCCACTTACCTGTTTCTAGGTAGCGAGGAACAGTGTCATTGGCATTAGTTGCCGCGATAAAGCGCTTGATAGGCAAGCCCAGCGCTTTTGCCAGTAGACCAGCAGTTAGGTTACCAAAGTTACCACTTGGTACTGATACCACTAGGTTTTCACGCTCTTGCTTGCTCATTTGCGCAGCTGCTTCAAAGTAGTAACAGATTTGCGCCATCAAACGGCTGATGTTGATTGAGTTTGCAGAGTTCAGACCGATCTCTTCACGCAGTGCTGAATCATCAAAAGCTTGCTTAACCAGTGCCTGACACGCATCGAAGTCGCCATCGATCGCGACAGTGTGAATGTTTTTACCAAGCGTACAGAATAACTTCTCTTGCAGTGGGCTGATTTTTCCTTTCGGGTAAAGAATCACAACATTGATGTCTTCCATACCGTAGAAAGCATGCGCAACGGCTGCGCCAGTATCGCCAGACGTTGCCGTCAGAATGGTGATCTTGCCGCCGTCCGAAACCGCAGCAAGAGATTGCGCCATAAAGCGACCACCAAAGTCTTTAAACGCAAGCGTTGGACCATGGAACAGTTCCAGTGCATAAACACCGTCTTTTACTTGGTTGATAGGCGCAGGGAATTGAAACGCAGCATCAACAAGGGCATTCACTTGCTCCTCTGTAAGTTCATCTCCAATTAACGCCGATAGAATCTTAGTGCTACGAGAGACAAAGTCTTCTGCAAGCAGCGCATCGATATCTTCAAATTTTGGTAATTCCGATGGAAAAAATAGACCTTGGTTACGGCCTAACCCTTGGCGAACGGCTTGGCCAAAGGAAACTTGTTCATCATTTTCTTTTATATTGTAAAGCTTCATAGCTCACTTCCTGTTACTTTCGAACCCTGCTTATCTAGACGACAAACGTGGACGAATCCTTCTTCGTTTTGTACGTAGTTTTGTTCTAACCAGCGAGCAACTCGCTCAGCGACATCTTTCTCTTTGCAAATACTGAACAGTGTCGGACCACTGCCAGAAATACCGGTTGCCAATGCACCCGCAGACGCTGCGTATTGACGTGCATTCGCAAAACCTGGAAGCAGTTTCTCACGATACGGTTCTGCGATCACGTCTTTGATCATTTTTGCAGCAAGTTCTGGCTGACCAGAATGACACGCATGAATAAAGCCCGCAAGGTGGCGACCATGAGCAATGATATCTTGTCGGCGGTATTGAGATGGTAGGATCTCACGCGCTTCCGCCGTTGATACCTTGATACCCGGATACGCCATCACCCAGTACCAATCATCAAAGCAAGGTACTTCTTGACTGATGATACCCAACTCTTCAAGCATCAGTTGCACACCACCAAGGTAACATGGCGCAACGTTGTCGTAGTGAATACCACCAGAGATCTTGCCTTCCATCTCTCCCATCAGCGCTAGTAATTCTGTCTCTTTAAGTGGCTGTCCATGGAATCGGTTCAATGCATCTAATGCAGCAACGATAGAACATGCACTTGAGCCTAAACCAGAGCCAATTGGCATGTTCTTTTCTAGCGTCATCTCAAGTGGTTTTAGCTCAACGCCTTTTTTGTCTAACTCACGAGCAAACACAAGCCAACAGTCGTAGACGATGTTCTCTTTTGGTTCAGTTGGCAATTTCTCAACAAAATCACCCGCCGTTTTAAGGCTGAACGGGTCAGCCCCAGATTTCACCAATACACGGTCACCCAATAGTGTGCCGTCCACTGGAGACACGGCAGCCCCCAGCACATCAAAGCCAACGCTTACATTACCAATTGATGCTGGGGCATAAACCACTACATCCATATCACTTGAACTCATTATTGTTATACCCCTAGTTTCCAACCTAAAGTACGCATCACGTCAGAAAATACACCCGCAGCCGTTACTTCGGTGCCTGCACCATAGCCACGTAACACTAGTGGGATTGGCTGATAGTAACGGCTGTAAAATGCCAGTGCGTTTTCACCGTCCTTGATTTTATACATTGGATCGTTTTCATCCACCGCTGCGATGCTTACTGTGCACTTGCCCTCATTAATCTCACCAACGTAGCGCAGTACTTTGCCTTCTTCCGCTGCCTTTGCAGATAATTCTTTAAAGTAGGCGTCTGCTTCAGGTAAACGCGCCATAAATTCATCAACGCTACCAGAATCATCAAAACCTGGTGGCAGTGCTTGATCAACCACAACGTCTTCTAGTTCTAGAGACATGCCTGCTTCACGAGCCAGGATCAGAAGCTTACGCGCGACATCCATACCAGAAAGGTCATCACGAGGATCCGGTTCAGTAAAACCATTTTCTTTTGCGATATTAGTTGCTTCACTTAGGCTCATACCTTCATCTAACTTACCGAAGATGTATGACAGAGAGCCAGAAAGAATACCGCTGAAGCGCTCTAGCTCATCACCCGCTGAGATTAGGTTTTGCAGGTTTTCGATTACCGGTAGACCCGCCCCCACAGTTGTTTCGTACATCAGCTTGCGACGAGAGCTGCGCGCAACATCGCGAAGCTGATGGTAGTAAGCCATGCTTGCTGTATTTGCTTTTTTATTTGGTGTAACGACATGGAAACCAGCAGCTAGGAAATCAGCGTATTGATTCGCAATATCTTCACTTGATGTACAGTCAACCAATACTGGGTTGATGATGTGGTTACGTTGAACCAAAGAAATCAAACGCGCTAGGCTGAACTCTTCTGTCGCTGCCGACATACGATCACGCCAATGATCGAGTGGCAGACCTTCACTATCAAGCAGAAGACCTTTGCTGTTTGCCAAGCCACACACGCGAATAACGATGCCTTTTTCCGCAAGCTTCGCCTGTTGACGCTCGATCTGATCCACCAGCTCACCACCAACGCCACCAATACCAACCACGAATACGTCTAAGAAGTGCTTAGAGTTGAATAGGTTTTCGTGACACGCTTTGATCGCTTCAGAGATTTTATCTTCAGGAATCACGGCTGAGATAGCACGCTCAGATGAGCCCTGTGCGATGGCTACAATGTTTACGTTCACTTCAGCAAGAGATGAGAAGAAGCGAGATGCAACACCGCGCGATGTACGCATGCCGTCACCAACCAACGTTATGATTGAAACATTATCAATAAACTCGACCGGCTCTAATAAGCTATCTTTCAGTTCCAACTCAAACGCATCGGCCAGTACTTGTTGCGCTTTTGCTTTATCTTCTGCCTCAATACAGAAGCTAATGCTGTACTCAGAAGAAGACTGAGTAATAAGAACAATAGACACACCAGCGGAAGACATTGCGCCAAATACGCGGCTTGCCATGCCAACCATACCCTTCATACCTGGGCCGGAGACGTTAACCATAGTTAGGTCGTTTAGCGTCGTGATACCTTTGATCGCCAGATTGTCTTCACCAGTGTCTTGCCCAATCAAAGTTCCTGCACCTTGTGGGTTAAAGCTGTTTTTGATCAGACATGGGATGTGGAACTGTGCGATTGGGGCGATGGTTTTCGGGTGCAGAACGGAAGCACCGAAGTAAGAAAGCTCCATCGCTTCTTGATAGCTAAGAGATTTAAGTAGGCGAGCATCTTCGACTAAGCGAGGGTCACAGTTGTACACACCATCTACGTCTGTCCAGATCTCACAGCAATCTGCGCGCAGACACGCCGCAAGAACCGCCGCCGAATAATCAGAGCCATTGCGACCAAGTGTTACCAATTCACCTTTCTCGTTACCTGCGGTAAAGCCAGGCATGATATTCACATGGCCCAGAGGAAGAGGGTTTTGGCGGAAGTTTTGCGTTGAAACATCTACATCGACCATGGCTTCAAGGTGATCACCTTTTGCGTATAGGTATTCAACTGGGTCGATAAGATGTGCAGGCTGGCCTTTGGCTTCTAACACCGCTTTCATCAATTGAATCGAAACGCGTTCGCCTTTGCTAATAATACGTGCATTAACATTGTTTGGGCACATGCCAAGAAGATTGATGCCATGAACGAATTGGCGTAATTGAGAGAGAGAAGTTTTCACTTGGTTATCGAAAGCTGAACCATCGATATTGGGTAGTACTGCTTGGACTTGAGTGAAGAGCGTTTTAAACGACTCCTCCAACTCTTTGATTTGTAGTTCTGCTTCACCATTGCGCAATGCGCCTTCAATGACCGCAACCAATTTGTTTGTTGTTTTACCAGGAGCGGAAAGAACAACCGCCACTTCTTCTTGTTGAGCGTTATTGGCAATAATGTCTGCCGCTCTCAAAAAGCGATCTGCATCAGCTAGTGATGATCCGCCAAACTTCAATACTCGCATCCCTTCCTCCGGTATATCTTCTTAAATTTGTCTAAATTCTGGATAAAAAAGCATAAAAAAAGGCCTGTATCTTGTTGGATACAGGCCTTTTTTGTGAATTTCTTTCGCTCAGCAGCCTGCCCCAACATGTGTCGTGTCGGTAATAATAATGGTCGTGGTCATTACTACTAGGCTGTTAGATGGCATAAATAAATATTCAACGTTAATTGTGTTTGCTTAACTCTACGTTTACAGAGTTTCTGATACATAGTCAACAAAAAATTGTTTGTTTTTCCATCTTTCAGAGATTTCTGCTAATCAATGTCATTGATATTTATAGTTAATTACACATTATTGATCATTTGAAAATCTACAGTTAGTTTTTGTAAAGGACTTAACCATCATCACCAGTTCGGTTTTTTATCTAATAACTAGTCTGATCTTTGCCATAAAACGTACGATCAAATAATTCGAGAGGGTTGTGACACATAACAACAACTTAACTGTGACTTATGTTCATAGGATCGAATTATTTAGAAAATAGGTGAGCTAGCTTTCATATTCTATGCTTTAATAGTGAGAAGCTTTGGGCGCATACTAATAAAAAAGTTGACACAAGGAGTGGTGAACATGAAAAGATGGCTTTTTCTGTTGCTGTTTTTTGTGCCTGGTGTTTGTCTAGCAAACGAGCTTCCGCCGCTTCCAGGTAAAACATCCCCTTCTCCTCATAAACTATTCATTTCCAGCGACAGTTATCAGTCTGACAGTTTTGATGTTTGGAATATCGATACGGGTTACGCTTACGAACTTTTTGATTCGGTAGACGTTTATGTCGGTGCACGAGTCAATAACTCTCCTACCCAAAATCAAAGTGGTTTTTTGAGTGGGATCAGCTATCACTTTAATGATCGTGTCACGCTGAAAAGTACAGTTCGCTCTTACAAGAACGAAACAGCGGAAGGTATTCGCCAAGACGACAGTAGCCTCGCGGCTGAAGTCTCAAGTCGCGTAAAAATTACCGATAAACTGGATCTTCACGCGACTCTTGATTACCAAGATTGGCAACAAGGCTTTGAGGTTGGTTTAGGCTTTCGTTTTTAGAAGTCCAGCTTTTGCTTAGAAATCAACACACCGTTCCAGTCCGCGTAAACGTAGTGCTTAGGTTGAACGATTTGGTTTTGCATCGTTAAGGTTACGTTTACCTCTCCTATCCCGCGTTTCTCTGTTTTAAACGGGTTAGTTCCAAGAGCTTGAACGCCAATGTCCATTTGAGATATTTGTGCTACGTCGCGTATTGCACCATAGACAATGATACCTTCCCACCCATTTTCTATTCCGAGTATCGCTAATTGATCGCCGAGTAATGCTCTCTGACACGATCCATGTCCGTCAACAATCAATACTTTACCCGTTCCATCTTCGCCCAGTACTTCACGCACTTTCGAGTTATCGTGATAGCAGCGCACCGTAACGATTTCACCGTAAAAAGCGCTACGTTGACCAAAGTTCTGCAATGGTAAAGTAAGCAAGCTCACTTGGTCTTCAAATTGGTCACAAATATCGGGTGTAATGTCTCTCATATTTCCTCCGTGAATTTTCTCACCCAAGCGGTGCTTCAGTGAGCAGTATCCTTTTCTATACCTTCTATACGAGCCGAGGTTTAATGGAGCCTAACGTATGAAAAACTTTCGGCTGCGAGCACGCAATAAGATAAAGTTGGTCATTAATGACGTAATAAATCGCGTTTTGTTGAAAGTCACTCGCCAATTCAACGGCTACCTCTGGCGACAACTCGACGGCAAAGCTTTCCTCATACCATGTAAAAGCGCTATCACCTACCGTGACAGGCGCGTAATTAACGTGCTGTAGCTGTTTTTCTAACGCGTGATTGTTTATGCTGTTCTCTTCTTTGGACCTCAAGTTACTGTATGGGTTCCAAGCGGTTATCACAGCATAGTTTGAAACACGCCACTCGGCTTCGAATCTGAAAAAAGATTCTGAATAAGCATTCCATAACGATGCGTCTATGTTCTTATTACTTTTTTCTATCATAAGTCTTAAACGATTAATAACAGTTACATTTCATCAATTGATATAAATCAACAAACTGAATGGAATTAACATTTGAGCATTGTTAGCATGCTGTTAACAATATAAAATCCGCTCAATATCTTAGGGTGTTTACGTTTCAGGCCCCACTGAAAGCAGGAAATGAAAGGTAAACAAGCCCTTTAGAATAAACGTCGCCATTGGATACTGGTGAGTTGGCAAAATTCCATGGAGGGCGGATAACTGAAAGAAGTGTTTTTTTGATCAACTTGATTTATTATCAAAATCACATTACCTGTATGTTATATTTTTGCCTAGAATTTATTCTATTAGCACAATTTTGTCACAAATTTAGGTACCGCCAATGCAAACCCCGCAGATTCTTATCGTTGAAGATGAGCAAGTAACTCGTAACACTCTTAAGAGTATTTTTGAAGCAGAGGGATACGCTGTTTTTGAAGCCAGTGACGGTGAAGAGATGCACCAAGTGTTGTCTGATAACTCAGTCAACTTGGTTATTATGGACATTAATCTTCCAGGCAAGAATGGCCTTCTACTAGCGCGTGAATTACGCGAGCAAGCGAACATTGCTTTAATGTTCCTGACAGGCCGTGACAATGAAGTAGACAAGATCCTAGGTCTTGAGATTGGTGCAGATGACTACATCACTAAACCATTCAACCCACGTGAACTAACTATTCGTGCACGTAACCTACTTAGTCGCTCAATGAGCTCTAACGCGGTGCAAGAAGAGAAGCGCTCGGTAGAAAAGTATGAATTCAACGGTTGGGTACTAGACATCAACAGCCGCTCTCTAGTAAGCCCTGCTGGTGATAGCTACAAGCTACCTCGCTCTGAGTTCCGCGCATTACTGCACTTCTGTGAGAACCCGGGTAAGATTCAAACTCGTGCAGATCTTCTTAAGAAGATGACTGGTCGTGAACTTAAGCCACACGACCGTACTGTAGACGTAACGATTCGTCGTATCCGTAAGCACTTTGAGTCTGTTTCAGGTACGCCAGAAATCATCGCCACTATCCACGGCGAAGGTTACCGCTTCTGTGGCGATCTAGAAGATTAGATTTAACCGCTAATATGCAAAGGGCTTGCTCATTGAGCAAGCCCTTTTTGTTTTAGGTCTAACGACTAATGCAACATCATTGCGGTTAATAAACCTTGTTAATCTTCACGTACTTTTCGACTAACCAACGCTGTTTACCCGCATCGTCTAGAAGCACTGCGATATCAACCGATTTTTCTGTGTTCACATCAATGTGAGACGAGAACGCCACCTCCCATCGGCTTTCACTGTGCGTTCGAGTATCTAAAGACGCACTGTCCACCAACCACTCTTTTTGCCCCTGTTTAATAATAAGAGCTTCTGCCGTTAGATTTGCAGGAAGTAACTGATCTCCTTCGAGGTAAAGTGCACCTTGAATACTTTGCTCTTCCACGTCCCCAATATTCGGCATGAGGTTCACCCATAAATTACTTTTGAGCTCAACATTAACCTCATTAATCGTAATCTGACTGTTTTGTTGCCAATTCACATTTGGAACGGAACTACAGCCTGCCATCAATGCCATGGCTAATGCCAATGGTGCGATTCTTTTCATGTTATTTCCTTTGTTCCAACCAACTTTTGAGGACTTGAATATCGTTTTGGTATTCATTTTTGATCTCTTCAACCCAGTCTGAAATGTTTTCCCACCATGCTGGCATATCAGGCGATTGCGCTTTTTGCGCCACACTTTGGATACGTTTCAGGCCAATTGAACCTGCAGCACCTTTGATTTTATGCGCTTCAGAAACAATCCCATCTTGATCTTTCGCTGTCATGTTCGAATCTAAGACATCAATATAGTCTGGCATCATATCTTCAAACATTTTTATGCTGTCGTAGACAGGTTTTGCACCAACAATGTCGACGTAAGACTCTAACATATCCATATCGAGCAAATGTGTCTCAATCACAGGAGAAGGGACTGGCTCTTCCACTGTTTCGGGACCGCTCACCACTTCCTTAGGTTGTTCTAACTGGTGAGCGAAGAACTTATCAATCACTGACTGAATAGCATTCACTGCCAGCGGCTTACTGATCGCATCATCCATGCCGTTATCTAAGTATTCACGACGATCTTTCATTACATTAGCAGTTAAGGCGACCAATGGAGGAAGATTGTTATAATGCTTGCGGTAATAATTGGCGACATCAAAGCCCGTCATATCAGGCAGTTGGATATCCAACAACGCTAAGTCGTATTTTTCTGGCACAAAGTTCACTAACGCTTCTTGGCCCGTCATTGCCACGGTGACAGAGTGCCCTAGGCTCTCAAGTAACGATTTAGCCACAGTTACGTTAAGCTCGATGTCTTCGACCATAAATATGTTGAGGCGCACATTGTCGCGTTTCGCATCAATGACTGGCTCAGCTAGTTCAACAATCGGAACGTGGATCGATACAGTAAAAGTGCTACCAAAGCCTTCCTCACTGGTAACCGTAATGTCACCATCCATCATATTGATCAGTTGCTTAGATACCGCCAAACCAATACCTGTACCGACCGCATGCAGGTTGTCCTTGCCTGATTTCACTTGGTAGTACATCGCAAAGATCTTATCTAGCTCTTCGTCTGGAATACCAATACCTGTGTCTTCCACTTCCATAATAATGGTCGCAAAATCGTCTTCGACATCCGCACTCACTGTCATCACAACGCCACCTTCTTTGGTGAACTTCATTGCGTTGCTGACTAGGTTCCAAATCACCTGACGTAGACGGGTTGCATCCACTTCAATTGCTTTTGGCAAGTCGCTTAAACGTTCTAAATCAAAGCGTAACCCTTTTTGTTCCGCCATCAGAGCTGAGATGCTCTCAATCTCTGCGACGAAGTCTTCGAAGTTAAGTGGCGCAGGTAATAGTTCTAACTTACGGCGATCAAATTTATCCATATCGATAATATCGTTGAAGATGTTACCTAGCGTAATCGCACTCACATTGATGGTCTGCATGTGTTTACGCTGCTCTTCTGTCAACGGACTATCTAGAAGCATACGACTTAAGCCTACAATGCCATTCAGCGGCGTTCGCAGCTCATGACTGATGGTTGAGATGAAGGTAGTTTTGTCGCGGCTTGCTTTCTCTAACGACTCTTCATGGCGCTTACGTTCAGTGATATCACGACCGAACCCAACGAGACCAAGGTGGCGGCCATCTTTGCTGTAAAATGGCACTTTACGCAGCTCAAAGTAATGCTTGCGACCATCTGGGTATTCGAGCCATTGCTCGTAAGTAATTGCTTGATTATCGGCAAAAACCTTTTGGTCAGTATCAACGATATGCTCGGCGATTTCTTTGCTATACACATCCCAAGGGCTTAATCCGACTAACTGGTGCTCTTTCTTGCCCGTTAGCTCTTCCATCGCGCGGTTACAGCCAGAGAAAACACCATCCGCATTGCGGTAGTAAATTAAGTCTGGTGAGGCATCAATAAATGAACGCAGTAATGCGGTACGTTCTGCCAGCTCTAATTGAGTACGTTCGCGTTGGAACACCTCGTTTTCGAGGTCTTGCATCGCCTCTTCACGTGCTTCTTCCGCTTTAATACGCTCTTCAATTTCTTGGTTAAGCTTTTCAATGTTTTGTTGAAGTTGGTAATTCAACTCTTGATCTCGCGAACGCATGTCCTTCAGTTTGGACACCAGCTTAGTTAAACGCTGGCGAGACTCTTCTAGTTGATCGACAACCACAGAGAGGAAGTAAACCGCCCAAGGGGTGATCAATAGACCAAAAAACACCGAACGGACAATGTCGATATCATCTACTCGCCCTTTGAGAGCTAAAGTAATCCCTACCTGCACCACAACAGCTAATGCCACCAGCGCAAGGGCTAGCAAAATAGAGAAGCGAACAATCCCCAGTTTGACTAGCAAGTCGACATAATACTGGGCGAGGTTTTTCATGGGTTTCATTAACTACTCCATGGTGGTGGCTAGATTGCGCCATTCGATGATGAAAAACAGGTAAATGCACTCGACCTAACGCAATTTAGGTCTGTTTGATTAGTGAAAAACACAAGGTGCGATCTGCGCTTGTGACACGAGATAGAAAGATAAACCAACGAGCACACAGGCTTCTGTAATTTTAACGTGTTTAATACGGTGATTTAAACAATCAGCTATCAACTTAGAGCAAGCGGTCACAAAGCGTTAGCAAGAACTGGGGTGAATACAGGTGCGATTACGTCCATCAGCTTTAGCTTGATATAACGCACTGTCAGCCATAGCGATGCCCATTTCGGGTTCATCACCATGCTGAGGAATGTAAGAGACCAGACCGATACTGACGGTAAGGCGTTCAGATGCTTCTGAACTGTCGTGTTCCATATCAAGCTGTAGAATTTTCTCATGAATACGCTGCGCTACGTTGCGCGCACCTTCCGTGGTGGTATTCGGCAATATAAAACCAAACTCCTCGCCACCATAACGCGCAACACAATCCGAAGAACGATTGATGACTTGTGTAAACACGGTAGCGACACTGACTAACGCTTCATCACCTTGTTGGTGACCGTAACAGTCGTTGTAATCTTTGAAAAAGTCGATGTCACATAACATGATGGTGAGCGGCAGCTTTTCTCGAGCGTGGTGGTACCACAATACCTGCAGTTGTTCGTCGAAACGGCGTCGGTTCGATACTTGAGTTAAGCTATCCATAAAGCTCAATTTTTCTAACTCTAGGTTGGCTTTTTCCAACTTTTGTTCTGCAAGATAACGCTCAGAAATATCACGCGCCATGATCAGCACACCATTCGTTCCTGATGCTTTATCTTTAAAAGGCGATTTCACCACATCAAACCACGTACTTTTACCATCACTACTCACGACTTTATCTATGTATCGAACTGGCTCTAACTGGCGTAATGCTTCTAAGTCACTGTCTGCTAAGCGCGCGTACATCTCTTTAGGAATCACGTCTTGGAGGCGCTTACCTATCAAATCAGAAATTTTTGAAATGCCTAACGCCTTAACAAAAGGCTGATTACACGCTTGATAGACCATGTTCTCATTGAAAATACCAATAGAGTCCGGACTGGCATCCAGAATCGTTTGTAAGATAGTATCTCTTTGCGCTAGCGCCACCTCTGTATCTTTGCGACGCTCCATTTCATCTCGCAGATTCTGTTGCATCTTGTGCCATTCAGTCACGTCATGACTAATAGACAGCGTACCGATAAGCTCACCACTCGGCGAAACAAGAGAGTTTTGATTGACTTCCAATAAGCAACTTCGACCTTGTGGATCCGTTGTCCATTTACGTTCGCTTTTTCTAGTCATCTCACCCAAGGCCTTGGATGCGCAAGCTTCTTCCCTTCGCCCTTGCCAGAATTGATCAAATGCTCGATTGGTCGTTAATAGATTGCCTTGGCGGTCTTGGGTACAAATCAGCTCTGAAAGTGAGTCTAATGCCGAACGTGCGATGATTAATTGGGCAAGTTCTTGTTGCTGCTCTTGGTGAGTGGCTTGATATGGCTGAGCATAAAGAATCCAAACTCGATGATTGCGCAATAAACTCTTTCTGCCTGACAGCTCCACTTTAATAGATTCACTATCAGATAGTCGCCAGTCAAAAGCCTGCTGACGAAAATGACGACTAGAGAAGCGATCGAGAAACTGCTCAAGCTCATGAATATCGAATAAAGCAGGATACAAATACCCCGTTCCCAAAGAGCGAATGCCTAATAACTGCATCGCAGCCTGGTTAGATAGCAAGAGCTGAGCATGGCTAGTGTCCACCACTATGACTGGATAGGGAGAATCCGTTACTAGTTGCTTAAGTGACGTCTGAAAGTGCAAATAGATCAGTGCTAACGCGCACACGCCTGCGATTAACAACAAGACGACATAGCCATAACCGCCTTGACCACCCCAAAGCCAATTGAGTAACTGATCCATCGTTTAAACCTTCAAAGAACACTGGTTAAAATATATCAGTTATTTATTGAGCGATCTGCTATTAATTCCGGTTTAGTATAGATAAAGGTATTCCCCGTAAGACTCCCTTGAGCACCATGAGCACTGAGATCTCGACCAATTTCCGTCATCGCTAGCCAACGGTTTTCACACCACAGAGGCGATAATAACGTGGGCCTCCTGGCTGCTGATGAAACGCGATGATAAATCACATCTGGTGGTGTCATACGAATCATTTCACTGGCGATCGCAACATATTCTTCTAATTCAGGGGCTTCTAGCTTTCCAGCACGCCAAGCTTTCGCCATGGTGCTACCTTCGACAATATGCAAGCCATGTAACTTGATGCCATCCGTTCCCACGGCCAACACTTTTTGCAGCGTTTCAATATTTTCGGCGCGGGTTTCTTTGGGTAAACCCACAATTAAGTGAGTACAAACCTTGATTCCGAGTGTTCGAGCACGCTTAGTGATTTCGGCATAACACTCAAAGTCATGACCACGATTGATACGTTTGAGGGTGTCGTTGTTGGCGGTTTGAAGACCTAGTTCTAGCCAAATTTCATAACCTTGCTGTACATAGCCCGACAGTAAATCCAATACCGCATCAGGGACGCAATCAGGACGCGTCCCCACACAAAGACCAACCATGTCTGCAGCCTTTAGTGCTTCCTCATACATGTTTTTGAGAACTTGTACTTCTGCATAGGTACTGGTGTAGGCCTGAAAATAAGCGAGATACTTCTTCGCTCTGTGAATTTCACCTGCGCGATCTTTTAACTGTTCGTGAATGCTTTTTATCTGGACTTCTTCATCTGCAAACGAAGCCACATTGCAAAATGTACATCCTCCCCGCCCAATCGTGCCATCGCGGTTAGGGCAACTAAATCCACCGTGCAATGTTAACTTATGAACCTTTTCACCGTATCGACGCTGAAGATCTTGGCCGATTGTATTGACCAACTCATGTAACTGCATAAATTCTCACCAACAATAAATCGTAATCAATCTCACTACGATCTGTGTAAATAAATTACATCCCTGCAAGAAAAAACACACAATATTAATCAATTCAAACACCCATCATGCAGGTCAAAATCAATAAACTTGCATAATTAAAGACAAAAATCGTTCATGTTGCGTAAATGTTAAACTAAAAATGCATAATTAAACGAAAAAATTGGGTCACAACGCCGACTTTTTCATTGCATTCTGAAGTGACAAAATTGTAGGATACTTACACAACCCCGTTATTTTTGTGACTTTTATTACAAAGCACACTGCGGGATTTGTCGGTGTTATCCCACTCCTACCTATATAAATCACTAGATAGTGATAATAAATAAAGGGATACCACCAAGGATTGTTTTTCTCGCAAAACTTTTCCTGCGAGATACGGAAAGGAATCAAGACCGGTCAACCTAGATCGGTGGCGATAATAAATATAAAGGACAAGACGTAATCAATAGTCTAGGTAGTATTTGCTGCCCGGTACTTTTGCGTCGACATTGAACTGGAAGGATGTATCTATGGTAGATAGAGAGCAAAATCCACAGGGTCTGTACACTCCGGAACTGGAGCATGACGCTTGTGGTATCGGTTTTGTTGCTCACCTTAAAAACCGTAAATCTCATGAAGTAGTGACTCAAGCATTGGATATGCTGGCTCGCATGGAACACCGTGGTGGTCAAGGTTGTGACCCATGCAGCGGTGACGGTGCGGGTATCTTGCTACAAAAACCTCATGAATTCCTATTAGAAGAAGCCGTTAAGCTAGGCATTAAACTGCCTTCGTTTGAAAAGTATGGTGTTGGTGTCGTTCTTTTCCCGAAAGACGAATACAAACGCGAACAATGCCGTGACATTCTAGAACGCAACGCACAGCGTCTAGACCTTGAAGTTATCGGCTACCGCGTATTACCAACCGACAACTCCATGATTGGTGCCGACCCTCTAAGCACAGAGCCTCAATTTGAGCACGTGTTTATCTCCGGCGGCCCTGGCATCACGCCTGAAGAGCTAGAACGCAAACTGTACGTACTTCGTAATTACACCGTACGCGTTTGCCTAGAAAGCGTTTCGAACATTGGTGACGACTTCTACATTAACTCCATGTCTTACAAGACATTAGTGTACAAAGGTCAGTTAACGACTGAGCAAGTACCTCAGTACTTCCTCGATCTGCAAAACCCGACCATGGTGACTGCACTGGCACTGGTACACTCTCGTTTCTCTACCAACACCTTCCCGAAATGGCGTCTTGCACAGCCTTTCCGTTACATTGCCCACAACGGCGAAATCAATACAGTTCGCGGTAACTTGAACTGGATGAAAGCCCGTGAAGCAATCCTAGAATCAGACCTGTTCACTCAGGCTGAAATCGACATGCTTCTTCCAATCTGTCAGGAAGGCAGCTCGGATTCATCTAACTTTGACATGGCACTTGAGCTCCTAGTTCTGTCTGGTCGCAGCCTGCCACACGCATTGATGATGATGATTCCTGAAGCATGGCAAGAAAACAAAAACATGGATCCTAAACGTCGCGCGTTCTATCAGTACCATGCGAACATCATGGAACCATGGGATGGCCCGGCTTCCGTATGTTTTACTGATGGTGTTCAAGTTGGTGCGACACTAGACCGTAACGGTTTGCGCCCTTCTCGCTACACAGTGACCAAAGATAACTTCCTAGTGATGGCATCTGAATCTGGTGTTGTGGATATAGAACCAGAAAACGTTGAGTTCCGTGGTCGCCTACAGCCAGGTCGTATCTTCGTTGCAGACCTAGAACAAGGTCGAATCATCTCTGATGAAGAAGTGAAAGACACCATCGCAACGGCGCAGCCTTACGAGAAGTGGGTAGAAGAAAACCTACTGAGCTTGAAGAAGCTGCCAGACGCGAGCAACCAGTTCAGCCAACCTTCTCCAGAACGTTTGCTACACCGCCAACAAGCTTTCGGTGTGAGCACTGAAGAAGTGAACGAAATCATCGTTCCAATGGCGAATGATGCGAAAGAGCCATTATCAGCAATGGGTGCCGACTGGCCTCTTGCGGTTCTATCTCATCAATCTCAGCATCTTTCAAACTACTTCAAGCAGCTGTTTGCACAGGTAACTAACCCACCGATCGACCCGATCCGTGAGCGTATGGTTATGTCGCTGAACACTTACTTGGGTAAAGACCAAAACCTTCTGACTGAAACACCACTTCACTGTCAGAAAGTAGAATTGGAATCACCTGTTCTAGCCAACTCAGAGCTTGAAAAGCTGCGTGCGATCGATAACGAGCACCTACAAGCGAAGACGCTGGATATCGTGTTCCAAGCCAATGAAGATCAAGGCAAGCTTGAGCGTGCACTAAAACGTATCTGCCAATACGCAGAAGACGCGGTTATCGATGGTTACTCAATCATCCTACTCACTGACCGTGCAGTGAATTCAAACCACGCGGCGATCCCAGCAATGCTGGCAGTTGGTGCGGTACACCACCACTTGATCCGTAAAGGTCTACGTGCGAAGTGTGACATCGTGGTTGAAACTGGTGACGCGCGTGAAACGCACCACTTTGCAACGCTACTTGGTTACGGTGCGAATGCGGTTAACCCTTACCTAGTGATTGAAACCATCATTGAACTTCAACGTACGAAGAAGTTGGATCCAGAAGCGAACCCTCGTGATCTGTTCAACAACTACCGTAAAGCGATTAATGGCGGTCTTCTGAAGATCTTCTCGAAGATGGGTATCTCTACGCTACAGTCATACCACGGCGCGCAAATCTTCGAAGCGTTGGGTATCCACAAATCAGTGGTAGACAAATACTTCACAGGTACAGTTTCTCGTATCCAAGGTCTCACCCTTGATGATATCGCCAAAGAAGTACTTATTCGTCACCGCATCGGTTACCCACAACGCGAAATCCCAATTCAAATGCTGGATGTTGGTGGTGTTTACCAATGGAAACAGCGTGGTGAGAAGCACCTATTCAACCCAGAAACCATTTCTCTACTGCAAGAGTCTACGCGCAACAAGAACTACGATCAGTTCAAGCAATACGCGACTGCAGTAGATAAGCAAGGTGACAACGCGGTAACTCTGCGTAGCCAACTTGAGTTCATTAAAAACCCAGCAGGTTCTATCTCTATCGATGAAGTCGAGCCAATTGAAAGCATCGTGAAACGCTTCGCGACAGGTGCAATGTCATTCGGTTCTATTTCTTACGAAGCACACTCCACACTGGCAGTTGCGATGAACCGTCTTGGCGCGAAATCGAACTCTGGTGAAGGTGGTGAAGACCCAATGCGTTTCGAGCGCAAAGAGAACGGCGATTGGGAACGCTCTGCAATCAAGCAGGTGGCTTCAGGTCGTTTCGGCGTAACCTCTTACTACCTAACTAACGCTGAAGAGCTGCAAATCAAAATGGCTCAAGGTGCGAAGCCAGGTGAAGGTGGTCAGCTACCAGGCGATAAAGTAGATGACTGGATCGGTGCAACGCGTCACTCGACTCCGGGCGTTGGCCTTATCTCGCCACCACCACACCACGATATCTACTCAATCGAAGATTTGGCTCAGCTTATCTACGACTTGAAGAACGCGAACCGCGCAGGCCGTGTAAACGTGAAGCTGGTATCAGAAGCAGGCGTAGGTACGATCGCTTCTGGTGTAGCGAAAGCGAAAGCGGACGTTGTACTAATCGCAGGTTTCGACGGCGGTACAGGTGCATCACCAATGTCTTCAATCCGCCATACCGGTCTTCCTTGGGAACTTGGCTTGGCAGAAACGCACCAAACGCTACTGAAGAACGGTCTACGTAACCGTATCGTGGTTCAAGCAGATGGTCAGATGAAGACACCTCGCGACCTTGCAGTGGCAACACTACTTGGTGCAGAAGAATGGGGCGTAGCAACCGCAGCATTAGTGGTTGAAGGTTGTATCATGATGCGTAAGTGTCATAAGAACACTTGTCCTGTTGGTATCGCGACTCAGAACAAGACGCTTCGCGAGCGCTTTGATGGCCGCGTAGAAGACGTCGTTACCTTCTTCCAATACATGGCACAAGGTCTACGTGAAATCATGGCTGAGCTTGGCTTCCGCACTATCGATGAAATGGTCGGTCAAGGTCAGAAACTGAAGATCCGCCAAGACATTTCTCACTGGAAATACAAGAACCTAGATCTGTCTCCTGTTCTCCACGTTGAGCAACCACGTGAAGCTGATGGTGTATTCAACCAAGCTCAACAGAACCACAACCTCGAAGAAGTGCTAGACCGTAAGCTGATTCAAGCAGCGATTCCTGCACTAGAGAAAGGCGAAGCGGTGAATGCCGAGTTCCCTATCGTCAACACGGACCGCTCTGCAGGTACCATGTTGTCGAACGAAATCTCGAAAGTGTACAAAGATGCAGGTCTACCTCAGCCAATGAACGTGAAGTTCAAAGGTTCTGCAGGTCAGTCATTCGGCGCATTCCTAGCTAAGGGCGTGAAGTTCGAAGTGGAAGGCGACGCGAACGACTACTGGGGTAAAGGCTTATCCGGCGGTACTTTAGTACTTTATCCAGATGCGAAATCAAGCATTGTCGCGGAAGACAACATCGTGGTTGGTAACGTGTGCTTCTACGGTGCAACTTCGGGTGAGTCTTTCATTCGTGGTATGGCTGGTGAACGTTTCTGTGTTCGTAACTCAGGCGCGAAAGTAGTAGTAGAAGGCGTCGGTGACCACGGTTGTGAATACATGACTGGCGGTGCAGCCATCATCCTTGGGTCAACAGGTCGTAACTTTGCCGCAGGTATGAGTGGTGGCGTGGCTTACGTATGGGATAAATCAGGTGACTTTGAGTCAAAACTGAACCCAGAGTTAGTAGACCTAGATCCAATCGAGAAAGAAGACAGAGATCTATTACTCGACATGCTAACTAAGCATGTTCAATTCACAGGAAGTGAAGTCGCGCAGTCTTTCCTAGACAATTTTGAAGCTAGCCTAGCCTCTATGGCTAAGGTAATGCCGCGTGATTACAAAGCGGTTCTTCAAAAACGCAAAGCTGAAGCACTGTCTCAAGGAAACGAAACTCAAGTGGAGGCCGTATAATGGGTAAGCCTACTGGATTTTTAGAGCATGGTCGTGAACTACCACAGAAGATTGACCCAGCTGAACGCATCAAGAACAACAAAGAGTTCGTTCTGAACGAGGAGTTTGGTGACAAGATCAATACTCAAGCTTCTCGTTGTATGGATTGTGGCGTGCCGTTTTGTCATAACGGCTGCCCTATCGGTAACATCATCCCAGAATTTAACGACGCGGTTTATCGTGATAGCTGGGAAGAAGCTTGGAACATCCTAAGCTCGACGAACAACTTCCCAGAGTTTACTGGTCGTGTTTGCCCTGCTCCATGTGAAAGTGCTTGTGTTCTTGGTATCAACCAAGACCCAATCACTATCTGTAATATCGAAAAAACTATCGTAGAAACGGCGTATCGTGAAGGGTACGCCAAACCAAAAACACCACGCTCTCGCACTGGCAAAACCGTTGCGATCATTGGTTCAGGTCCTGCTGGCCTTGCAGCTGCTGAGCAGCTAAACAGCGCAGGTCATACTGTGACGGTATTCGAGCGAGACGAGAAAGTGGGCGGTCTGCTACGTTTTGGTATCCCAGACTTTAAACTGAGCATGGAAGTCATTGATCGCAAGATCAATCTAATGGCAGAAGCTGGCATTGAGTTTAAAGTAAACCAACACGTCGGTGTTGATGTAAATGCTCAGCAATTGCGTCAAGAGTTCGATGTGGTTCTACTAACCGGTGGCTCAACGGTTCCACGTGATTTGCCCGTTCCGGGTCGTGAACTAAAAGGCGTTCACTTCGCAATGGAATTCCTAGGTCAAAACAACCGTCGCGCCAATAACATGGACCTGAAAACGGAAGAAATTCACGCTGCGGGTAAACATGTTGTGGTTATCGGTGGTGGTGATACGGGTTCAGACTGTGTGGGAACATCAAACCGTCACGGCGCAGCAAGCGTAACTCAAGTGGAAATCATGCCGATTCCACCAGAGAAGCGCCCAGCCAATATGCCTTGGCCTCAATACCCAATGATCCTACGTACTTCGACCTCTCATGAAGAAGGTGTCGATCGTCACTGGAACATCCTGACCAAAGAGTTCATCGGCAATGACAAAGGTGAAGTCACAGGCCTTCGTCTTGCTGATATCGTTTGGCAAGATGCAAAACCAGGCGAGCGCCCAAGCTTCAAAGAAGTAGAAGGCAGCGAGCGTGTGATTCCATGTAATATGGCATTTCTAGCGATGGGCTTCCTACACCCTGAACCAACAGGCGTACTTGCTCAACTGGATATCGCACTAGACGATCGCGGTAACGTAGCAACTCAAGATTTTGCTACTAACCAAGAAGGCGTATTTGCTGCTGGTGATATGCGAACAGGCCAATCTTTGGTGGTTCGTTGTATCAATGAAGGCCGCGAATGTGCCCGTGCTATCGATGATTATCTAATGGGTAGCACAAACCTAGAAGCAAAAGCAGATTCACTGATGCTTTCTGCTTAACGAAGCAGTCATGCTTCTCTCTTTCAATTGCCTAATAGCCATCAGCAATATCGATGGCTATCGGTGAAGAAAGAAAACAATTCCTTCCAATCTTTCTATTTTGACCAGCATTTTATGCTGGTCTTTTTTATCTCCCACAGAATCAAATGTTACTTTTTTGTAACAATCAATTTTCTATCTATTTGAAATTATTAAACTATTTTAGCTTATTAAATGGTAAATCGTATATTCACGTGATGATCCACTAATAACTTGACCTTTTTTACAATAAGCTATAGCTTGTGAAGTTGATGAAAATAAAACACTCAAAAAATGTTAAATATTTCACAACTTTTACTGAATAATTATACATAAAGCTATAAAGATGACGCATAGTTAGTCATCGATATCAACGTAAGCAGTGTTGATATATCTGTCGGGATGACGGATAAGCAAAGGGAGAATTGCAATGGCTCTTTATGATCCAAGTCTTGAGAAAGACAACTGTGGATTTGGCTTGATCGCGCATATGGAAGGCGAACAAAGCCACAAGCTGGTACGTACAGCAATTTCTGCACTTGACCGCATGACTCACCGTGGTGGTATCGCCGCCGATGGTAAAACTGGTGATGGTTGTGGTCTTCTATTACAAAAGCCCGATTCCTATTTACGTCTTATTGCCGAAGAAAATGGTTTCAACCTTGGCAAGCAATACGCCGTAGGGATGATTTTCTTCAACCAAGATCCAGTCAAAGCTCAACTCGCTAAAGACATCGTCAACAAAGAACTGGCGCAAGAGACGCTAACTGTGGCTGGTTGGCGTGAAGTACCAACTAATTCAGAAGTACTCGGTCCAATTGCGGCCAACTCGCTTCCAAATATTCAGCAAGTCTTTGTCTCTGCACCGGCAGGTTGGCGCGAACGCGACATTGAACGTCGTCTCTACATCGCACGCCGTCGCATCGAGAAACAAATCACCGAAGATCCGGATTTCTACATCTGTAGCTTATCGACTCAAGTTTTGGTGTACAAAGGCCTATGCATGCCTGCGGACTTACCGCGCTTTTATCTTGATCTTGCCGATCTACGTATGGAATCTGCTATCTGTCTGTTCCACCAGCGTTTTTCTACCAACACTCAACCGCGTTGGCCATTAGCTCAACCGTTCCGCTACCTTGCTCATAATGGTGAGATCAATACCATTGAAGGTAACCGACAATGGGCACGCGCTCGTGCTTACAAGTTCTCGTCACCACTGCTGCCTGACCTACAAACTGCAGCACCGTTTGTGAACGAGACAGGCTCAGACTCGTCTAGCTTAGATAATATGCTAGATCTCTTTTTAGCTGGCGGCATGGATATCTTCCGTGCCATGCGTATGCTCGTACCGCCAGCATGGCAAAACCACCCGGATATGGATCCGGATTTGCGTGCGTTTTACGATTTCAACTCCAAACACATGGAACCATGGGATGGCCCAGCAGGTATCGTACTGTCCGATGGTCGTTATGCTGCTTGTAACCTAGACCGAAACGGTCTACGTCCTGCGCGTTATGTAATTACCAAAGACAAGCTGATCACTCTGGCATCTGAGGTAGGGATTTGGAATTACGCCCCAGATGAAGTTGCCAAAAAAGGTCGTGTAGGTCCGGGGGAATTGCTCGTCATCGACACTCGTAAAGGTAAGCTTTGGCAGTCTAGCGAGATCGATAATGACCTGAAATCTCGTCACCCTTATCGCGAATGGATGGAGAACAACGTTCGCAAACTAACACCGTTCTCTCAGCTACCTGAAGATCAAGTAGGTGAGCGCAGCTTTGATGAAGACTTGATTAAGACTTATCAAAAGCAGTTTGCCATGAGCAATGAAGAAGTCGATCAAGTATTGCGTGTCCTCGGTGATATGGGGCAAGAAGCCGTCGGTTCGATGGGTGATGACACCCCGATGGCGGTTCTTTCTTCGAAAGAGCGCTTGGTGACTGATTACTTCCGTCAGAAGTTCGCGCAGGTCACCAACCCACCAATCGATCCGCTGCGTGAGAAACACGTCATGTCGCTAGCGACCAGCATCGGCCAGGAGATGAACGTCTTCTGTGAAACCGATGGCCACGCGCATCGTGTAACCTTTGATTCTCCAGTACTGCTCTATTCAGACATGCAGCAACTACTAGAGCTGAGTGACGATCATTACCGTAATACCATTCTCGATATCAACTACGACCCACAACAGAAAGATCTCAAACAAGCCATTGATGATCTGTGTGAGCAAGCAGAACAAGTGGTGCGTGAAGGCACGGTTCTAGTCGTGCTTTCAGATCGCGCTTTAGTCAAAGGCAAGCTGCCAATTCCTGCAGCAATGGCGGTCGGTGCGGTTCAAACTCGCTTGATCGATGCCAACTTACGTTGTGATGCCAACATTGTTGTTGAGACCGCAACAGCTCGTGACCCACACCAATTTGCTGTCTTGCTTGGCTTTGGTGCTACTGCGGTTTACCCATACCTTGCTTATGAAGCTTTAGGTAAACTGATTGATGATAAAGCACTAGAGAAAGACTACCGCGATGTGATGCAAAACTACCAATACGGCATCAACAAAGGCCTGTACAAGATCATGTCGAAAATGGGGATCTCAACCATCGCCTCTTACCGCTGCTCACAACTGTTTGAAGCAGTTGGCTTGAGCCAAGATGTGGTCGATCTGTGTTTTAAAGGCGTCACAACTCGAATTGAAGGCGCGAATTTTGACGACTTCCAGCAAGATCTTACAAACTTATCTCGTAAAGCATGGGCGAAACGCAAATCGATTGATCATGGCGGCTTGTTAAAGTACGTCCATGGAGGTGAGTATCATGCGTACAACCCGGATGTTGTCGGCACGCTGCAACAGGCCGTTAAATCTGGCGAAAGTAACGACTATCAGAGCTTTGCTAAGCAGGTAAATCAACGCCCTGTTGCCATGCTGCGTGACTTAATGTCGCTGAAAAAATCAGACTCACCGCTGCCACTTGAGCAAATAGAACCACGCACTGAACTGTTCAAACGCTTTGACTCTGCGGCAATGTCCATTGGCGCACTTAGCCCAGAAGCGCATGAAGCACTTGCAACGGCGATGAACCGTCTTGGTGGTTACTCTAACTCGGGTGAAGGCGGTGAAGATCCTCGCCGCTTCGGTACTGAGCGTAACTCACGTATCAAACAGATTGCTTCTGGCCGATTTGGTGTAACGCCTCATTACCTGACTAATGCGGATGTACTGCAAATCAAGGTGGCACAAGGTGCGAAACCGGGTGAAGGTGGACAGCTACCAGGACACAAAGTCACCGCAGAAATCGCAAAACTGCGTTATTCGGTACAAGGCGTGACTCTGATCTCCCCTCCTCCGCACCACGATATCTATTCGATTGAAGATTTGGCCCAGCTGATCTTCGACCTTAAACAAGTCAACCCGAATGCGCTGGTTTCGGTAAAACTCGTCTCCGAGCCAGGTGTCGGCACCATCGCAACGGGTGTAGCCAAGGCTTACGCTGATCTTATTACCATTTCGGGTTACGACGGTGGTACCGCAGCAAGCCCATTAACTTCGGTAAAATACGCTGGTAGCCCTTGGGAGTTGGGGTTGGCAGAGACACAACAAGCACTGGTTGCTAATGGTCTGCGTCATAAGATCCGCTTACAGGTAGACGGTGGTCTAAAGACTGGTTTAGACGTAGTTAAAGCCGCAATTTTAGGTGCAGAAAGCTTCGGTTTTGGTACTGCGCCAATGGTCGCTATGGGTTGTAAGTTCCTACGAATTTGTCACCTCAACAACTGTGCAACTGGGGTTGCGACTCAAGACGAGACACTGCGTAAAGAATACTTCAAAGGTCTACCAGAAATGGTGATGAATTACTTCATCGGCTTGGCAGACGAAGTGCGCGGATTACTCGCCGAACTTGGCGTTGAAAAGCTGACGGACTTGATTGGTCGTACCGATTTACTTGAGGCAGTAGAGGGATTTACAGCGAAACAGACCAAGCTGGATCTATCCAATATTCTAGAAGCTCCAGTATCACCTGAGGGTCATCCGCTATTTTGGACAGAGCCAAACAAACCGTTTGATAAAGCTGAGCTCAACCAAAAGATCATTGATGATGCCATGCATGCGGTCGAAAACGGTCAATCGGCAAGTTTCTTCTACAATGTCATCAACACTGATCGTTCTGTTGGTGCACGCTTATCTGGCGAAATAGCAAAACGCTATGGCAACCAAGGATTGGCGGCTTCCCCTATCAAAATCTATCTTGACGGCACCGCAGGTCAGTCCTTTGGTGTTTGGAACGCAGGTGGTGTAGAGCTTTACCTCACGGGCGATGCGAACGACTACGTGGGCAAAGGCATGGCGGGTGGTAAAGTGGTTATCAAACCTCACCTTGGTACCGCATTTAAATGCAATGAAGCAACTATCATTGGTAACACCTGCCTGTACGGCGCGACTGGCGGCAAGCTGTTTGCGGCGGGTAAAGCAGGTGAACGTTTCGGCGTACGAAACTCAGGTACGATAGCCGTCATTGAAGGTGCTGGCGATAACGCTTGTGAGTACATGACCGGCGGTATTGTTGCTATTCTTGGTGCGACAGGTGTGAACTTTGGCGCAGGTATGACCGGGGGCTTTGCCTATGTTCTGGATGAGAACCAAAGCTTTGAAGGTCGAGTTAATACTGAGTCTGTCGAAGCCATCTCATTGTCCGATCTTTACATCCACCAAGAACATTTGCGTGGCCTAATTGCGGAACACCTTGAAGAAACAGGGTCGAGTCATGCTGAAAATATTTTGGCGAACTTTGATGAATGGATTCCAAAGTTCTATTTGGTGAAACCACAAGCGGCAGATCTTCGCACGCTACTTGGTCACCAGAGCCGCAGTGCCGCAGAGCTGCGTGTTCAAGCACAGTAATCATGGAGGATGTTTGAATCATGAGCCAGAACGTTTATCAATTTATCGATGTGCAGCGTGTAGATCCTGCGAAAAAGCCTATCAAAGTTCGTAAGATCGAGTTCGTTGAAATCTATGAACCGTTCACTAAACAACAGGCGACTGCACAAGCGGATCGCTGCTTAGATTGTGGCAACCCATATTGTGAATGGAAATGCCCAGTCCACAACTACATCCCTCAATGGTTAAAACTTGCCAATGAAGGTCGTATTCTTGAAGCGGTTGAACTATCGCATCAAACCAACAGCCTACCGGAAGTATGTGGGCGCGTTTGTCCTCAAGACCGCCTATGTGAAGGTTCATGCACGCTTAATGATGACTTTGGTGCCGTCACCATCGGTAACATAGAAAAGTACATTACCGACAAAGCGTTTGAAATGGGCTGGAAGCCAGATATGTCCAAGGTGGAGTGGACCGATAAAAAGGTCGCAATCATTGGAGCAGGCCCAGCTGGCTTGGCTGCCGCGGATATCCTAGTGCGCAATGGCGTTAAGCCAGTCGTGTTTGACCGCTACCCTGAAATTGGAGGCCTTCTGACCTTCGGTATTCCTTCCTTCAAGCTTGAAAAAGGCGTGATGGAAAACCGCCGCCGTGTGTTCACTGAAATGGGCGTCGAGTTCCGCATGAACATGGAAGTAGGCAAAGATGTCCAAATGCAAGAGCTACTTGATGAATACGATGCTGTTTTCTTGGGCGTTGGCACCTATAAATACATGCGTGCTGGTCTAGATAATGAAGATGCGCCGGGTGTGTATGACGCGCTGCCATTTTTAGTTTCGAACACCTACAAAGTCATGGATCTTGAGAGTAACCAACCCTTTATCGATATGGCAGGAAAGAAAGTCGTCGTACTGGGTGGTGGTGATACAGCAATGGACTGCGTTCGTACCTCAATTCGCCAAGGTGCCTCCAACGTAGTTTGTGCTTATCGTCGTGATGAGGCCAACATGCCGGGCTCTCGTCGCGAGGTAAAAAACGCAAAGGAAGAAGGCGTGAAGTTCATGTTCAACCTTCAGCCTTTGGGAGTTGAAGTGGATGCGTCAGGCAAAGTCTCGGGGGTCAAAGTGGTGAAAACCGCACTTGGTGAACCTGATGAAGCGGGTCGCCGACGCCCAGAGCCCGTTGAAGGCAGCGAGCACGTTCTACCAGCAGACGTTGTTATCATGGCGTTTGGTTTCCAGCCGCACAAAATGGACTGGTTAGCACCGTTTGATGTCGATTTGGATCAGTGGGGTCGTATCAAAGCCCCAGCTAAGCAAGAGTTCCAGTTCCAGACCAGCAACGAAAAGATCTTCGCGGGTGGCGATGCGGTACGAGGTTCTGATCTTGTCGTAACCGCAATTGATGAAGGACGAAAAGCGGCAGAAGGCATTCTCGATTACCTCGAAGTTTAATCACTGTTAACGTCTCAAAAAGGATCCTACTATTGGATCCTTTTTTCTTTTATTACATATAATTAAATTCCTATGATAAGGGATAAAACCAATGAAAAAAGCCGCTCTCCTTTCCATTACTTTGCTCGGCTTAACCGCTTGTAGCCAAGGAGTCAAAACCATGACGGATCGTTCTCAATCACCTTGTGGTGACAAACCAAACTGCGTCTCCACCCAAGACACGCGAGAAAAATACAACCTAACGCCATTCATCTTAGTGGATTCAGCGAACATCGACGCTATTGAGCAAGTCGCGCTTGAACTGCCAGGCGCGAAAACCGCGGTGAAAGAAAGCAACTACCTTCGTATCGAGTGCACATCTAAAATCATGCGCTTCGTGGATGACCTCGAACTAAAAATAGCAGGAGACCAACTGATTGTGCGCTCGGAATCTCGTGTGGGCTACTCTGACTTTGGCGTAAACAGAAAGCGCGCCGATCAATTACGAGAAAAGCTCACTCAAGCTAAGCTCATCAAATAGAAAACTGCCAACGGGGAGTGCTATACTCTCGGCCAACTAAAATATTTACCTAAAGAGAGTGTTATGAAAGTTGGTATCATCGGTGCGATGGAACAAGAAGTGACCATCCTGAAGCAAGCAATTACAAACTGCAAAACTGTAAATAAAGCAGGTTGTACGTTTTTCTCTGGTCAAATTAACGATGTCGAAGTCGTCGTACTACAATCGGGCATCGGTAAAGTTGCAGCAGCAGTGGGCACGACAATCCTTCTTGATGAATACCAACCAGACGTTGTGATTAACACAGGCTCTGCTGGCGGTTTCGATTCAAGCTTAAACCTTGGCGATGTAGTTATCTCTACAGAAGTTCGTCATCATGATGCAGACGTAACCGCTTTTGGTTATGAGATTGGCCAAATGGCCGGTCAACCAGCTGCATTCAAAGCGGATGACAAGCTAATGGACTTAGCCGAAAAAGCCCTAGCACAAATGGAAAACACTCATGCGGTTCGCGGCCTAATTTGTACTGGCGATGCGTTTGTTTGTACTGCTGAGCGTCAAGAGTTTATTCGTAAACACTTCCCGTCAGTTATCGCTGTAGAAATGGAAGCATCTGCTATCGCTCAAACTTGTCACCAATTCAACACACCGTTTGTTGTTGTGCGTGCAATCTCTGATGTCGCTGATAAAGAATCACCAATGAGCTTTGATGAGTTCCTGCCTCTAGCAGCAAAAAGCTCTTCCGAAATGGTATTCAAAATGCTGGAACTCATTAAGTAAACGACTCATTCATGGAAGAAGTTTTTCAGTCATTTTATGCCAACGGTGCGCTCCTCATTATGTGGGGTGCACTGATCTTGCACCTTTTAGTGCCAATCCCCCATTCAGCGCACCCCATCACTTTATGGCGAAAGCTAGCAGAGCAGCTAGCTAACAAAGTGAACAATAATCACAATTACTCACAGAGTGTAATCTCAGGCAGTCTTGCATTAGGCTTGATGCTGTTTCCTTGCTTGATATTACTGATTGCAGTAAAGCCATTTGTTTGGCAAATCCCTTTATATGAACTGGTTCTATTGATCATTGCGCTAGACTGGCGTAACAGCGAAACGTTAACGAAACAGCTCATCACAAGTATCTCTTCGGAAGACAAAGCTCAGTGTCGAGCATTACTGAGACCATATCTTAATCGCGATACTGGTAACCTCTCGATCGTTGGCATAGGTAAAGCTGGCTCAGAAACCCTGATTATGGGATACAGCCGCAACGTGATCGGCGTACTATTTTGGTACGCACTAACAGGTGGTATTGGTGCGCTAATGTATCGACTCACAACAGAATTAGCGCGAGTGTGGTCCCCTAGCCGATACCAATATTTGCCCTTTGGTAAACCTGTGATTCAACTGGTTGCTACTCTGGATATTATTCCACTTCGTCTCTTTGCCATACTTTTAGCTGCCGGAAAGAATACAAGTAATGTGCTCTCTGGAATACAACAGCAAGCGAAGTCTTGGCCCTTACCAGGACCTAGTTGGGTGTTATGTACTATCGGACACAAACTACAACTGTCTTTATGCGGCCCTGCTATCTATCAAGGTGTGCGTGCAGAGCGCGCAAAAATCGGTGGGCGCATTGCGCCATCGGCTATTCACCTTTCACAAATACATACGCTGCTCGTTTGGCGCGTCCTGGCTTGGATCGCAATCCAAAGTTTGCTTTTAGGAATAATTTATCAAGGATTATGATGAATAAATTATGCTTCGCATTAACGCTATTTGTTTCGACAGCGACCGTCGCTCAACCCGCTCAACGCATTATAAGTTTAGCTCCACATGCCACCGAAATTGCCTTTGCTGCAGGGCTAGGAGACCAGCTTGTTGCTGTCAGCGAAATGAGCGATTATCCAGAACAGGCAAAGCAGCTAGAAAGAGTCTCAAATTATCAAGGAATTAAATTAGAGCGCATTATTGCTCTTCAACCGGACTTAGTGATTGCTTGGCCAGCCGGAAACCCCGCTAAAGAGTTGGAGAAAATTAAACAGTTCGGTATTCCTATCTATTACTCCACTACAGGTTCATTAGAAGATATCGCCAATAATATCGAGCAACTCAGCCAATACAGCGAAACTCCACAAGTAGGAAAAAAGGCCGCTGAAGATTTTAGAACGCAGCTGAGTACACTAAAAGAACAGTACAACACGAACGAGAAAGTTCGTTACTTTTATCAGTTGAGTGAAAAGCCTATCATCACTGTCGCTGGAAAGAACTGGCCAAGTGAAGTCTTTACTTTTTGCGGTGGTGAGAACATTTTCGCCGCATCTAGCGCGCCTTATCCTCAAGTTAGCATCGAACAAGTCATTACTCGCCAGCCAGAGGTTATTTTTACTTCTCGTCACGCAATGAGTAACGATGGTATGTGGGCTGAGTGGAGTAATGAGCTTCTTGCTCTTAAAAACAAACACATCTGGTCCCTAAACTCTGATTGGATTAACCGTCCGACACCACGCACATTGAACGCGATCAAGGAAGTGTGTGAGCACTTTAAAAGCGTTCGTCAAAAACGCTAACGATTTCGTGGCAAATACCGTACAATTTCCGCCCATTTTTTCTCACACTATTTAAAGGTACTAAGTAACATGGACTCCATGCTGCTTTATATGATCGATTTGTTCGGTACCGCTGTTTTCGCCATCTCTGGCGTATTACTGGCGGGCCGTTTAAAAATGGATCCATTCGGCGTTATCGTGCTCGGCAGTGTGACTGCTATAGGTGGCGGAACAATCCGAGACATGGCGCTTGGTGCCACTCCCGTATTTTGGATAACAGATACGACTTACTTATGGGTGATATTTGTTACGTGTCTACTAACCATGCTTGTTATTCGAAGACCCAAGCGACTCTCATGGTGGGTATTACCCGTTTGTGATGCCATCGGTCTCGCTGTATTTGTGGGAATAGGAGTAGAAAAGGCACTCGCCTACAATGCTTCTGGGATGGTCGCGGTGATAATGGGGGTTATTACTGGCTGTGGCGGTGGCATTATACGAGACGTGTTGGCTCGCGAAGTTCCTATGGTATTAAGAAGTGAAGTCTATGCTACGGCATGTATTATTGGCGGCATCTTCCATACGATGGCGGTAAACATGGGTTATGACCACTCAACGGCTTTACTCGCTGGTGTAATCTCAACGCTCATTATACGTCTCGGTGCGATTCGTTGGCATCTATCCCTGCCAACTTTCGCCATTAACCGTTAAACACCAACAACATCACTCATCATGGAGTCGACCAAGTGTCGGCTCCTCTCATTTATGCTCATTTGATTCGCCAATTCTTGGGCAATTCGCTAAATTATCTCAACCATTCCTAACTTTCATTAATCATTATGTTGCTTGAAGGTATTGAAACGTTACTTATCCTCAGTAAAGAAAAAACCATGAGCCGCACGGGCAGTCAACTCTATATTAGTCAGTCTGCCGTGAGTAAACGTATTTCAAATCTAGAGAAGAAGTTAGGAAAAAAATTGATAGAGCCAAATGGTCGGCACATAAAGCTGACCTCCGATGGCCTTGCCCTCATAAACACAATAGAACCCACGTTCAATGAGTTAAGAGGAAAAATCTACGATCAACAACAAATAGAAGACACTTCTTTAATCAAAATGGACTGCTCTGAAACCTTAGTGGCGGGATACCTCAGCATGATCATGGCAGAACACTTTGCCCATGATCAGTACATACGAATATCGACCAATCATACGCCACGCATTATTGAGAATGTGAAATCAGGTAAAGCGACACTGGGATTCTGTGCTGGTTATTTACCGCCTCACCATGGATTAATGAGCCTTCACCTCGCCGATGAACCTTTCTCAATTGTCAGTCGACATTCACTTTCACAACTACCTAAAGCTATTTTGACCAATGACCTAACTAACCCTGCCAACACATATCAACAAGCTATTTTATCCAAACACGGAATCGAACCTTTGATGGAAATGGATTCGTATACTGCGGCAGCACAACTGGCTTTGGGAGGTATGGCTCCCGCTTTAATCCCTAAATCTATCCTAACGATACTTAATATCACACCTAAGTTCTGCTATGACTTTGAAGAGCTAGATCAGTTAGTTCGACCAATACATATCTGCTTACGTCACAGCACATATCGTAGCGAGCGAGTTAAAGCACTGACAGAATCCATTGCTGATGTTGTTGCCAAAGAAGTTTCGTTGCCATAAGCATCGACATCACTATAACTAGAGGACGAATCCATTTTTGCCCTTTACTTACCACGACCTTCGCCCCTAACTGAGCACCAAGAAAACCGCCAACAGCCATAGTTAAGCCAAGCTTCCACACTGGCAACCCAGCTAAGATAAAAAAGAGTAGTGCCGCAATGTTTGACGTGAAATTGAGGATTTTGGTTCTAGCTGTGGCTTCGACCAAAGAAAAGTGACCTAGTGCAACAAAACAAACAGTAAAAATAGATCCAGTCCCAGGGCCAAAAAAGCCATCATAGAAACCGATCCCGCCACCAATGCATAGCGCAAACATCGCTTCAGATAACTTTGGTTCTCCATCGATTTTTCGCGTACTTGGCGCGAGTAAAAAATAGAGGGAAATGGCTATCAAAAGAACAGGGATCAAACTGGTGAGTACGCTAGCATCAATAAACTGCACAGCCTCGGCACCGATTGCAGCGCCTATAAAAGTGCAGAGTATCGCAAAACGCATTTCCTTTAAGCTAACAATACCGTTACGCACGAAATACCAGCTAGCAGAGAAACTGCCAAACGAACTTTGTAACTTATTGGTCGCTAGAGCTTGAGTCGGACTCAACCCCGCAGCCAAAAGCGCAGGGAGCGTAATGAGCCCTCCCCCACCAGCCATCGCATCAATAAAGCCTGCGGCAGTCGCAACCAAAAATAAGGCCAACAAAATTTCAACCGTGATTTCCACTACACTTCCTTTTTGAAGAGGTATCAAAGAGGAAGAAACGGTAGCACTTATTCACAAAACTACCAATGGAAAGTCAAGACACCAATCTATTCCTAATTTTCATCAGTTAATAAATCTAGAGAATGATACATTAAAAATATCAATTACATCCAAATATAGAGCCTCACCTCAAGAGCCTCTTAATATTTTGATAGAAAAAGAAAATGCTGTCTTAATAGGAAATATTTAATCTGATAAAAAACGAAAATAATGGAAGCCTTACTGACTCGACCATCAATAAAAGAACAGCAATTACGCTTAAAAATCGAACAGATAGTGAATATTAATCAGCTATTCAGCGTTATTGACGCTAAACCAGAGACTAGCGGTGCGGGTGTAATTTATATTGATAACAAATTCACCGTTGTACGCTTAAGAGACTTTAAATCCACATGCCATATCAATCCTACCTTTATCATTCTACGAGAACCGATAAAATTACAATCATCTCAAGAATTTGCAAAAAAAATAAAACAGGAAGAGTCAAAATCAAGATTCAATCAAGAGCTTCTATCAGCGAGCATTAGCTGTATTGGTGCAGCGATTGGCTGGATTGGGGTAGTTGGTTCGGGGCTAACAATACCAGTAAGTGGTCCTGTGGGCGTAACTATGTCCTATATCTCACACGCCGCTACTGTTGCTGCCACAGCTCAATGTGCTATTGGAGTAGCAAGAACCCGTATGGTATCTAAATCACCAGACAAATTATCGGATATAGACAGTAATGAGTGGTATCAAAATACAACTAAAGCTTTAGATTACATCTCCTTAGCTGGAGCGGGCGCTAGTGGATATCAAACGATAAAAATGGTTCAATCTCTTAAGCAAACCACTAAGAAAGGCGTTCCCGAGATTCTAAAAGGCTTAAACAGACAAGAAAGAACAAGATTAACTAAAGAAATCATCCGTAAAAACCTTCCGAGCATTTCGAATAAAGCTCGTAAACAGCTAATGTTGTCAGGAGAAATTCCTAAGAGGTATTCACAAGCAACAATATCCGCATCCATTTCTCATCAGCTTCTAGATGCAATTGGAGGCTCAATTAGCATAGTAGGAAGCGGTTATTCGGGAGAGTTAAGAAATCTTGCTATTGGAATCTATGAGGAATTGAAAGTTGAATACTAAATCAATTAGCATAGCAAACATCTCACTAAGTATATGTTTATACTTGGCATTGACTATTGGTCTGGCTATTAGCTTAAGCATTTGGAATGACTGGTTTTCTTTCACTCAACACATTGCTCTAGATACTTACCTCCTTACATTGGGAGCTATTACGGTTGTTGTTGTATGCATTCCAAACATTCTGACAATAAGCAAAGGATTAAGTGTTGCTGCAAAAATAAACTTACTTACTATCTCTTTTATCATTCTCACTTGCAGCATTAATTTTGTTGTAGCAAATGGTAGTACTATTTCTTCATCTTTGGGTACATTGCTTGCCATCATTAGCTTAATGATCTTCAAAAGCGAAGCATACCAATCGTTCCTAGCACACTTTAATGCTCTTCATTTTAGAAAAACCTCGATATAAAAAAGCCCGCTCAAATGAGCGGGCAATGAGGTTGTCATGTAAGCCCTGATTAATGAGCTTACTGATTTTTATCTGTTACGCGTCTAGACTCGCTTTCACTTTAGCGTGTAACTCTTGAACCGAAGTTACTGACGCTTTTGCGTCTGCAGTATGAGACATACATGTTGCGAACGCTGCATTCAGTGTCGTTGTGTAGTTCACTTTTTCTGCCAGTGCACCACGTCGTAGAACTTTCGAATCTTCAATCGCTTGACGACCAGCAGCCGTGTTTACGATGTAGGTGTATTCGTTGTTCTTGATGCGGTCAAGAATGTGTGGACGACCTTCGTGTACTTTGTTTACCAAACGTGGGTTAATACCCGCTTCGCCCAGAATTACAGCAGTACCGTGTGTCGCATCCAACTGGTAACCCAGTTTCACTAACTTAGAAGCTAGGTCAACAACACGCTCTTTATCACCTTCACGTACAGACAGTAGCGCACGACCACCTTCAGGATAAACCGCACCACAACCTAGTTCTGCTTTCGCGTAAGCTTCTGCGAACGTTGCACCCACACCCATTACTTCACCTGTTGAGCGCATTTCAGGGCCCAATAGAGGGTCAACCCCAGGGAATTTGTTGAACGGCAGAACCACTTCTTTCACTGAGTAGTAAGGAGGGATAATCTCTTTAGTAAAGCCTTGTGACTCTAGAGATTGACCCGCCATTACACGTGCAGCGATTTTCGCTAGAGGAGCGCCTGTCGCTTTCGATACGAATGGTACCGTACGAGCAGCACGAGGGTTCACTTCAATTAGATAAACGTCGTTATCTTTCACAGCAAACTGCGTGTTCATCAAACCGCGTACACCGAGTTCGAATGCTAACTTCTCAACTTGCTCACGCATCTTGTCTTGAATTTCCTGACTTAGCGTGTATGCAGGCAGTGAACATGCAGAGTCACCAGAGTGAACACCCGCTTGTTCGATGTGCTCCATGATACCGCCGATAACGACGCGTTCACCGTCACAGATAGCATCAATATCAACTTCGGTTGCATCATCCAAGAAACGGTCTAGCAGAACTGGAGACTCGTTCGATACGCTTACTGCTTCGTTGAAGTAGCGACGCAGGTCTTGCTCGTCGTATACGATTTCCATCGCACGACCACCGAGTACATAAGATGGACGAACAACTAATGGGAAGCCAATTTCTTTCGATTTCTCAACCGCTTGCTCCATCGTTGTTACTGTCGCGTTTTCTGGCTGAAGTAGACCTAAACGGTCAACAGCGGCTTGGAAGCGTTCGCGGTCTTCCGCACGGTCGATAGCATCTGGGCTAGTACCAATGATTGGCACACCAGCCGCTTCTAGAGCACGAGCCAGTTTAAGTGGCGTTTGACCACCGTACTGAACAATCACACCTTTTGGTTTTTCAACGCGAGCGATAGACAGTACATCTTCCAGAGTTACTGGCTCGAAGTACAGACGATCAGACGTATCGTAGTCAGTAGATACCGTTTCTGGGTTACAGTTAACCATAATGGTTTCGTAACCGTCTTCACGCAGCGCAAGTGATGCATGAACACAACAGTAATCGAATTCGATACCTTGGCCGATACGGTTTGGACCGCCACCAAGAACCATGATCTTATCTTTGTCTGTTGGGTTTGCTTCACATTCTTCATCGTAAGATGAGTACATGTAAGCCGTGTCAGAAGAAAACTCTGCTGCACATGTATCCACACGTTTGTAAACCGGATGAATATCAAACTGCTCACGAGCACGGCGAATTTCACTTTCAGCGACACCAAGCAATTTAGACAAGCGAGCATCAGAGAAGCCTTTGCGTTTCATCTGACGAAGCACTTCTTTGGTCAAACCTGCGTAGCCGCCCGCCTTGACTTGTTCTTCGAGTTTTACAATTTCTTCGATTTGAACCAGGAACCAGCGGTCGATTTGAGTCAAGTTGAACACACCGTCGACTGACATACCCGCTCGGAATGCATCGGCGATGTACCAGATACGCTCTGCACCTGCTTCTTTAAGTTCGTGACGAATCTTAGTCAGTGCGTCTGGCGCTTCCAGATCGACCATCTCATCAAAACCAGTTGCGCCAACTTCTAGGCCACGCAGTGCTTTGTGAAGAGATTCTTGTTGGTTACGACCAATCGCCATTACCTCACCAACCGATTTCATCTGAGTTGTCAGACGATCGTTTGCACCAGCAAATTTCTCGAAGTTAAAGCGAGGGATCTTAGTTACGACGTAGTCGATAGTTGGTTCAAATGACGCAGGTGTTGCACCACCTGTGATGTCGTTTTGTAGTTCGTCTAGCGTAAAGCCAACAGCCAGTTTCGCGGCAATTTTCGCAATTGGGAAGCCTGTTGCTTTTGATGCTAGCGCAGAAGAGCGAGATACACGCGGGTTCATCTCGATGATGACCATACGACCATCTTTCGGGTTGATACCAAACTGTACGTTTGAACCACCTGTTTCAACACCGATTTCACGCAGAACAGCTAGCGATGCATTACGCATAAGCTGGTATTCTTTGTCAGTCAGTGTTTGTGCTGGAGCAACCGTGATTGAGTCACCCGTATGGATGCCCATTGGGTCAAAGTTCTCGATTGAACATACGATGATACAGTTGTCCGCTTTGTCACGAACGACTTCCATTTCGTACTCTTTCCAACCGATTAGCGACTCATCGATAAGAAGTTCGTTGGTCGGAGATAAGTCCAGACCACGACGACAGATTTCTTCGAACTCTTCTTTGTTGTACGCGATACCACCACCAGTGCCACCCATGGTGAACGATGGACGGATGATACAAGGGAAGCCAACCATATCTAAAACTTTGTAAGCTTCTTCCATGCTCTTCGCTGTATCTGCGCGAGGACACTCAAGGCCGATAGACTTCATCGCTTTATCAAAACGAGAACGGTCTTCCGCTTTGTCGATTGCATCAGCCGTTGCACCAATCATCTCTACGCCAAACTCTGCGAGAACGCCGTGCTTCTCTAAATCTAACGCACAGTTAAGTGCTGTCTGACCACCCATAGTTGGCAGAACTGCATCAGGACGTTCTTTCTCGATGATCTTGCGTACAACTTCCCACTGAATCGGCTCGATGTAAGTCGCATCTGCCATCTCTGGGTCAGTCATAATCGTTGCTGGATTAGAGTTAACTAGGATAACTCGGTAGCCTTCTTCGCGAAGAGCTTTACACGCTTGTGCGCCAGAGTAGTCAAACTCACATGCCTGACCGATAACAATCGGACCAGCACCAAGAATTAGAATACTTTGAATGTCAGTACGTTTTGGCATTATCTACTACTCCGAATTAAGCGCTGTGTTTTTTGATTAGTTCGATAAAGTGGTCAAATAGCGGTGCCGCGTCATGTGGACCAGGGCTCGCTTCTGGGTGACCTTGGAAGCTAAATGCTGGCTTGTCTGTGCGGTGGATACCTTGCAAAGAGCCATCAAATAGCGATACGTGAGTAGCACGTAAGTTTTCCGGTAATGTTGCTTCATCTGCCGCAAAGCCGTGGTTTTGCGAGGTAATCATCACAACGTTACGCTCTAAATCTTTTACTGGGTGGTTTGCACCGTGGTGACCAAACTTCATTTTCACCGTTTGCGCACCTGATGCTAGCGCCAGAATTTGGTGACCTAGACAAATACCAAAAATTGGCAGGCCTTTTTCTAGGAACACTTTGGTTGCTTCAATCGCGTAAGTACATGGTTCTGGGTCACCAGGGCCGTTTGATAAGAATACGCCATCTGGATTTAGTGCCAGAACTTCTTCCGCTGACGTTTCTGCAGGTACAACCGTTAAGCGGCAGCCACGATCAACCAACATTCGTAAGATGTTGCGTTTTGCGCCGAAGTCGTAAGCGACAACGTGGTATGGCAGCTCGCTGTCATCTTTCGCCTCTGGAAGTCCAACTTCAAGCGTCCACGAACCTTGCTTCCATTGATACGCTTCTTTTGTTGTAACTTCTTTCGCAAGGTCCATTCCTTTTAAGCCTGGGAATTCTTTTGCTTTCGCTAGTGCCAAAGCTTCGTCTAGGTTGTTGCCCGCAACAATACAGCCGTTTTGAGCACCTTTTTCACGCAGGATACGAGTGAGCTTACGAGTATCGATATCAGCGATGCCAACGATATTTTGAGACTTAAGATAATCAGAGAGGGATTGTTCGTTACGGAAGTTAGAAGCGATTAGAGGAAGATCGCGAATCACAAGGCCTTGTGCATGAATGGAAGAGGATTCTTCATCTTCGGAAGTGGTTCCGGTATTGCCAATGTGAGGATAAGTGAGAGTGACGATTTGCTGAGAATAGGAAGGATCAGTGAGGATTTCTTGATACCCCGTCATCGAGGTATTAAAAACGACTTCACCAACGGAAAGACCATCTGCCCCTATGGACACTCCGCGGAACACTGTCCCATCTTCTAGGACCAACAGTGCTAATTTACCCAAGACAACCTCCAGAATAAAAATGCAAAAAAAATAAATCAAACTGCAAACATGCCTTCCTTTACCTATAAAATCTACATAAATAGGTATTTCAGACAAATTGGCGGTATTCTAAAGTTGGACTCGAAACCTGTCAACCTACAATCAAAAATAAATGATTAATTTCTAGCGAGTAAGGTCATTTTGAATCAGTAAGGCCCAAAAAGATAACTTTTACATGCTATTACATAGAGAGGCATAGAGGTTTAATGAATTTTACAAATTTGAACTTTTTAGAGATCACAAAAAAGTATGAATTTTTCACGCAAACGTTCACTCGACAAAAAAGACATTAGTTTTTAGACATCAAAACCCAAAACACCCACAAAACAACCAAAACAACGACAAAAGTAAGCACCAAAATACTTTCTGTTAGAATCATTTCATTTACAAATAATTCTATAGATATAAAAAAGCCGGCTACCGCCGGCGAATAATTATGTATTTAGAGTTCATTCAATCCCAAAACATCTGTCATGGTATAAAAGCCCGCTGGTTTGGCACTCAACCAAACAGCGGCCTTGACGGCGCCATTAGCAAACGTCATACGATCGGTCGCTTTGTGCGTTATCTCCACTCGTTCCCCGATATCAGCAAACATGGCTGTGTGCTCACCGACGATATCGCCAGCGCGAATTGTAGCAAAGCCGATCTCATCTTTAGTACGTTCACCTGTGATACCTTCTCGCGCATAGACAGCTACATCATTCAGCTTGTTGCCCATCGCACCAGCAATGGCTTCGCCCATCCCGATAGCGGTACCAGAAGGAGCATCAACTTTATGACGATGATGTGCTTCGACAATCTCAACATCACAGTAGTCGCCCATCACTTTGGCTGCTTTCTCAAGAAGCTTAAATACTAGGTTCACACCAACAGAGTAGTTAGGAGCCATGACAACAGGCACTTGCTTAGCGGCTTCGTCAATCAGTTCACGCTCTGCATCACTGAAACCAGTCGTCCCAATCACAATACTCTTTCCATGCTTCTTACACAGTTCAAGATTCGCCAACGTACTTACTGGGGCAGTAAAATCGATGATTACATCAAAATTATCGACGTCTTTAGCAAGATCATCCGTTAAGAACACATCGAATTTGCCTTCACCACAAAGTTCACCGATATCGACACCGACAAGTGAGGACTCAGGTCGTTCTGATCCCGCGCTCACTGTCGCCTCTGGGTTAAGGTGTGAAGCTTTAACCAAATTACGGCCCATTCGGCCTGCTGCTCCTGCGATTGCAATACGAACCATTGCGCTTTCTCTCCTTCTCTGGATAACGAGGTTTGCTCTCGTTCTCTCGTTTCGCTTAATCTGTTTAAACTAACAACATACCGTGGTTACCACAAGCAAGTTCATCAGGCTTAAGCGAACTCTTTTACGACACGCTCCAAGATAGGCACGTTCGCTTCAGGAAAGGCATAGTTACCCAATTCTCTTATCTCAACCCAGCGACCTTCTTGACCTTCTCGGCCGTAAGGCTCATTACTGAACTTAGATACCGTAATAAAATCAAACTTAAGTGATTTGTCTGGATAGTCATATTCCAAATGCTCGAAAAGGGCTTGCTCAGTAACTTCAATTCCTACCTCTTCTTCAAGTTCTCTTGCTAGAGCATGTTCAATACTTTCTCCTGACTCGACTTTCCCGCCGGGAAACTCCCAAAACCCGCCTTTATGCTTGTCGTCTGGACGCTTTGTAATAAAAATTTTTGATTTGTCTTGGTTAAAAATAATAGCCGCGACTATGTGAATTCTTTTCATAGGGGTTCCTAACTCTCAAGCCGTTACACTTCAACGGTCTTTGCATCTCTAAAACTATCCGATGCTATCAAAACTTATGAAATTCGACAGCCACAGAATTTGCTTAAAAAAAGAGCCGCCTAGGCGACTCTTTAAAAAATTATCTGACTAATACGTTAGTCGATTTTGCCGTGGCACTGTTTATACTTCTTACCACTACCACAAGGGCAAGGCTCATTGCGACCTACTTTACGTTCATCACGTACCATTGGCTGACTTGAACCTTCTTCAGATTCTTCACCTTCAGAAAGAGGGTTTTGTGCTGCTGCGTGTTGCGCTTGAGCACGACGAGCGGCCTCTTCAGCTTGCGCACGACGTTGCTCTTCCATACGTTCAACTTCTTCTTGTTGCTGAACTCGAACGCGAGATAGAACAGTAATCACATCAGTTTTCAGCGCTTCTAGTAGACCTTCAAACAGTTCAAACGATTCACGCTTGTATTCCTGTTTCGGGTTCTTCTGCGCATAGCCGCGTAAGTGAATACCCTGACGCAAGTGATCCATTGCTGCCAAGTGCTCTTTCCAAAGCGTATCCAGAGTTTGAAGCATAACCGATTTCTCGAAGTTACGAAGCACTTGCGCACCCACCACTTCCTCTTTCTCTTTGTACACTTCAACGGCTAGATTGATGATCTTCTCGCGTAGCGCCTCTTCGTAAAGCTTATCGTCTTCTTCAAGCCATTGCTTCACTGGCGCATCAAGATCGAAGTCTGCTTTCAAGCGCTCTTGCAGACCTTCAACGTCCCACATATCTTCTAGTGATTGTGGCGGGATGTACTCATCAATAACCGCGGTTAGCACATCTTCACGGTTTTGCTCGATCATACCGCTGATGTCTTCAACGTTCATCAATTCGTCGCGCAGCTCGTAGACAACCTTACGCTGATCGTTCGCCACATCATCGTATTCTAGTAGCTGCTTACGGATATCAAAGTTACGGCCTTCCACTTTGCGCTGTGCTTTTTCAATTGAGCGAGAAAGCATTTTCGATTCAATAGCTTCACCTTCTTCCATACCACTTTGAATAAGGCTCGCCATACGATCAGAAGTGAAAATACGTAACAAAGAGTCTTCCATAGATAGGTAGAAGCGCGATGAACCCGCATCACCTTGACGACCAGAACGACCACGTAGCTGGTTATCAATACGGCGAGATTCGTGGCGCTCAGTACCAATGATGTGTAGACCACCAGCATCTAGTACTTGATCATGTACCACTTTCCACTCTGCTTTAATCGCATCGATTTGTTCTTGAGTTGGGTTCTCCAAAGCTTCCACTTTTGATTGCCAACTACCGCCAAGCACAATATCCGTACCACGACCGGCCATGTTGGTCGCGATAGTTACCGCACCAGGCATACCCGCTTCAGCAACAATTTCCGCTTCCTTCTCATGGAATTTCGCATTCAATACGTTGTGTTTGATCTTCGCTTTCTTCAATGCGTTAGAAAGAAGTTCTGATTTTTCAATCGATACGGTACCAACCAATGTTGGCTGACCTTTCGCAACGCGCTCTTTGATATCTTCAATGATTGCAGCAAACTTCTCAGCTTCGGTACGGTACACCACATCCGGCATATCGTTACGAATCATTGGTTTGTTGGTTGGGATAACCACCGTTTCCAAGCCATAAATAGATTGGAACTCAAACGCTTCAGTATCCGCAGTACCTGTCATACCAGACAGTTTTTCGTATAAGCGGAAGTAGTTCTGGAAGGTAATCGAAGCCAAAGTTTGGTTTTCGTTTTGAATCTTAACGCCTTCTTTCGCTTCTACTGCTTGGTGAAGACCTTCAGACCAACGACGACCTGGCATTGTACGACCAGTATGTTCATCAACAATTACTACTTCACCTTCGTCAGTAACGATGTAATCAACGTTGCGCTCAAACAACACATGAGCACGCAAAGCGGCATTCACGTGATGTAACATGCTGATGTTAGTCGGAGAGTAAAGTGTGTCACCCTCTTCCATAAGACCATTTTTCACCAACAGTTCTTCAACGTACTCTTGGCCCGTTTCTGTGAGGTATACTTGCTTTGATTTCTCATCAACAGTGTAGTGACCATCACCACGATATTCTTCAGAGTCTTCTTTGTCTTGCTTTTTAAGATGCGGGATCAAAAGGTTGATTCGGGTGTATAGCTCAGAGCTATCTTCAGCAGGACCAGAAATGATTAAAGGGGTACGAGCTTCATCAATTAGGATTGAGTCCACCTCATCGACAACTGCAAAGAAGCGTTCACGTTGTACGCGATCTTCGCTACGGAAAGCCATATTGTCACGAAGGTAGTCAAAACCAAATTCATTGTTCGTTCCGTACAAGATGTCAGCTTGGTACGCTTCTTTTTTCTCTTGAGGAGGCATGTTTGGCACGTTTACGCCAACAGTCATACCTAAAAATTCAAATAGAGGGCGGTTTGTCTCTGCATCACGTTTAGCTAGATAATCGTTCACTGTTACAATGTGAACGCCTTTACCAGCCAGGGCATTTAGGTAAGCAGGAAGCGTTGCCGTCAGCGTTTTACCTTCACCCGTACGCATTTCAGCGATTTGACCCGCATTTAGAACCATACCGCCGATAAGCTGGACGTCGAAGTGGCGCATACCGTAGACACGCTTAGATGCTTCACGAACCGTAGCAAAAGCTTCTGGAAGTAGTTTATCAAGAGTTTCACCTTTCTCTAGGCGCTCACGGAATTCAACCGTCTTTGCTTTTAACTCTTCATCACTTAGAGCCTCGAATGTTGGCTCATAGTTATTAATTTCTTTTACAATTTTTCTAAGGCGGCGCAGTGTTCGGTCGTTGCGACTGCCAATCACTTTTGTCAGTAGCTTAGTTATCATTTTTCGTGAATCTCTCTTTATTCAGACCGTTCCCGATCTACTCATAATGCCTTCAGTCTCTGCCAGTTTGGAACTAAGAATACTGAGATAAATCATTTATCAAAGATATTGAGTTCAAACATCCATATTTCAAGGCTAAGTTTTGAAACAATGTGGCTTAGTGTAAGGATTTTTAATCGATACAACCATAAATAGACGTATTTGTTTGAAGCACTCTGAAGTTTTTACTTAAAGTGGTGACTGATTAGCCGATATTGCATACCGCAATATGTGTAATCCATCCAGAGCAAACTTTGCTTTTTACCTTGCTACATTGTAAAACTGAAGCTAAAGACGTTAATGTAAACTATACCTTGATAGAAAGCTGCTCTAGAATAGCTATATCTCAACAAAATTAGATTTTACCTATGCGTGATCACCGTCCAACCTCGACTGAAGATGTTATTGCTGAGTCACAGTTCAAGCAGATTCAAGAACATGCTGGAGAAATCTTACAGCTTAACCAAGCTTTGCAAGAGGTCTTACCCATGGGGACGGCCGATCATTGCCGAGTAGCGAATGTTCGTAACGGCCATCTATTGATCGATGTCTCTAGTGCCGCGATCAAAATGAAGATCGATTACGATCGCCTCATGATCCTAAATAAACTTCGTACTCAAGGCTTTGCCAAGCTGATGAGCGTTGAAGTGAGGATCAATCCTTCACTATATAGAAACCGCTTTCAACAAGACGACAGACCTAAGCGTCCACCACTAACAGAATCTGCAGCAAAGTCATTAATGACGATTGCCGACATGGCGCCACCTAAAATTCAAGAGCGTTTAAAACGATTAGCCGATATGGCAGAAAAGGAAGATCGTAAGTGAACGTTATTTCAATATGCTGAAAGCTTGAATGTTATTGATAAGTCGAAGATTAAAGCCAAATAGCAAAAAACCAGGCATAAGCCTGGTTTTTTATTAATTCTAATGCCAAGTATTTACGCAAGCACCATATTTGGTTCTGCGAATGCTACTGGTGAGCCGACTTCTTCTTCGAATGTAGTCCACTCCCACGCTTCCTGATCTGCAAGAACAGCACGTAACAGTTGGTTATTTAAACCGTGGCCAGATTTAAAGGCACGGAATTCACCAATGATTGGGTGGCCACACATGTAAAGGTCACCAATCGCATCCAACACTTTGTGAGTCACAAACTCATTTTCAAAGCGTAGACCTTCTTCATTAAGAATACGGTAATCATCCAAAACGATAGCATTGTCAAAACTACCACCCAAAACTAGGTTTTGAGATTGTAGATATTCGATATCACGCATAAAGCCAAACGTACGTGCTCGAGAAATCTCACGAACAAAGCCTTTTGACGAGAAATCAAACAGCAAACGTTGCTCGTCTGATTCAATCGCTGGGTGATTAAACTCAATTTCGAAGTCCATACGGAAGCCGTTAAATGGTACAAATTCTGCCCATTTATCACCATCGTCAAAACGAACTGGCTTTTTGATACGGATGAAGCGTTTTGGCGCATTTTGCGTTTCGATACCTGCTTGTTGTAGCAAGTATACAAATGGGCTTGCACTACCATCCATGATCGGAATTTCAGGTGCGTCTACTTCGACAACAATGTTATCGATGCCCATACCAGCAAGTGCCGCATTCAAGTGCTCAACAGTTGAAATACGCACACCTTCATCGTTTACCAATGCAGTACAAAGCATGGTGTCACGAACCGAAGCTGGATCAGCTGGAAAATCTACAGGTGGATTTACATCTGTACGACGGTAAATGATACCTGTATTTGCAGCAGCCGGGCGCAGAGTAAGTGTGACTTTACGACCAGAGTGGAGACCCACACCAGTTGTTTTCACTATTTCTTTCAGAGTACGTTGTCTGATCATCTGCTTGCCTCTCAAAAATTTGCTACAAAACACGGCCGTCTGTAACGTCGACCGTGAATGCTACCATAATTTTGAGCCATGTCAAATTTATGGGTTAAAGATTAATCAGCCTGACGACGCAAAAATGCCGGTATATCTAAATAACCACTTTCCTTTTCTTGCTTTGGAGCCGCAGAACTTTGACTCGACGAAGCTGGAGAAGAAGAAGCAGTGTTTGTCGGCTGAGGAGTTACCTGTGGCTTCTCTTGCACTTGATTATTTTGCAAGGTCTGTGCCGGTTTTTCTTCAGCTTGCGTTGCCGCTGCTTGTTGCTGTGGTTGAGCTTGCGGCGTCGGTGCCACTTTCGCTTTACCACCCGCAACTAGCGTGATATCTGGCTTTTTCTCATTACCAATACCTGTCGCTACAACTGTTACGCGGATTTCGTCAGTCATATCAGGGTCTAGAGAAGTACCGATAACAACAGTCGCATTGTCAGAAGCGAATGCCTTCACTGTATTACCAACCGTCTCAAACTCGTCAAGACGCATATCCAGACCAGCAGTAATATTGACAAGAACACCACGAGCGCCCGCTAGATCGATGTCTTCCAGAAGTGGGCTAGAAATTGCCATTTCAGCCGCTTCTTCAGCTCGGTCTTCACCTTTGGCGATGCCGCTACCCATCATTGCGTGACCCATTTCAGACATTACAGTTCTTACGTCCGCAAAGTCGACGTTGATCATGCCAGGGCGAGTAATTAGCTCAGCAATACCTTGAACGGCATTCTTAAGAACATCGTTAGCGCTTGCAAAAGCTTCTAGTAGTGTTACACCACGACCAAGTACTTTAAGTAGCTTTTCGTTTGGAATCGTGATCAAAGAGTCAACATGCTCAGAGAGCTCATCGATACCTTGCTCAGCAAATGCCAAACGCTTTTTACCTTCAAAACTAAACGGTTTAGTTACTACCGCTACTGTTAGAATGCCAAGCTCTTTAGCCACTTCAGCAATAACAGGCGCTGCACCAGTACCGGTACCGCCACCCATACCAGCTGCGATAAACACCATATCGGCGCCAGTCAGGGAATCTTTAATTCGATCTCTGTCTTCGAGAGCTGCGTCACGGCCAACCTGTGGATTAGCACCTGCACCCAGACCTTTAGTGATATCACCACCGATCTGAATAACATTGCCAACGCTTGTCTTACGAAGTGCTTGCGCATCAGTGTTGACGCTGATGAATTCCACACCTTCGATGGATTCACGCACCATGTGTTCAACGGCGTTACCACCGCCGCCACCAACCCCAACGACCTTGATTACTGCATCGTCAGACATTTCCATCATCGGTTCAAACATGTGTTGTCTCCGTTTATCCTGCAACTCAGGTTAAAACTCTTTTTGTATCCAGTTACGCAATTTATCGAAAAAGCCAGTTACAGATGAGCGTTTAGGTTCATTATAATCGCTATCGTCGCTAGACTGCATGTCTCTTGCGTAATGAAGTAATCCAACTGCCGTAGAATGGTACGGCTCTTTTACATAGTCAGTTAATCCGCTGACTTCGAGCGGTTTGCCGACCCTTACTTGATTGCGGAATACGCGTTCCGCACATTCTACCACTCCGTCCATTTGCGCAGCACCGCCGGTGAGTACAACTCCCGCAGCCAGATGGTGCTTGATACCCTCTTCGCGCAATTTTGCTTGTACAGAGTCGATAGTTTGGTTAACCAGTCCCATAAGCTCAGAGTAGCGTGGCTCAATCACTTCTGACAACGTTTGACGTTGCAGGCTACGTGATGGTCGTCCACCTACGCTTGGTACATTAACCGTGTCATCCTTACTGACCAGTTCACTCAAAGCACAGCCATATTTGACTTTTATTTCTTCAGCATCGCTCACTGGCGTACCAAAAGCAAAAGCAATATCACTGGTTACAGCATTTCCTGCGTACGAAAATACTTCTGTGTGACGTAACGCACCGCCAGTCCAGATGGCCACATCCATCGTGCCGGCGCCAATATCAACCACACAAACTCCAAGCTCTCTTTCATCCTCGGTGATTACTGCATTACTAGCAGCAAGCCCAGAAAATACGAGTTGTTCTACTTTAAGGCCGCAGCGTTCTACCGCCTTAATAATATTGCGTGCCATGTCATTATGGCATGAGATAAGGTGGACACTCACTTCCATTCTTACCCCAGATAAACCAAGCGGATTTTTGATTCCTTCTTGGTAATCAATGGTGAACTCCTGCGGGATCACATGAAGAATTCGCTGTTCATCACCGATTTTAATCGATTTTGCGGTATGGATAGCGCGATCCATGTCTTCTTGAGACACCTCTTCATCAGAAATCGTGCCCATACCTTTTTCAATTCGGCTTGCGATATGCTTACCAGACAACGAAATGAAGACTCGGCTGATCTGGCACTCTGCCATTAATTCAGCTTGATCAATTGCACGTTGTACTGATTTTACAACCGACTCCAAATCATTCACGCCACCTTTATCCATGCCGCGTGAGGGGCTACTACCTGCGCCAATAATATTAATTTGACCGTCTGGTAAAACCTCACCCACTAGAGCCGATACGGTTGCAGTGCCTATATCAAGACCAACAATAATGTTGTCATCAGCGGCCTTAGTCATCTGTACTCTCTTCTAACTCTTGTTCAGGAAACCAACCAACTGCGGCTCCTGTATCGTACCTAAGATCGATATAACTGATTCTTTGCGTGTCACTGCCAAGCTTGTTATAGAGCTTAAAAAAGCGCTCTATACGCTCAAGAAGAGACTCTTTTCCGAGCTCTAATCGAATACCGTTATCAAGGATGATTTGCCAAGCTCGTCGCTCGTTTAATACCAGAGACGATATCGCTAAACCCAATTGCTGAAACTTAGGACTCAAATCACGGTAAGTCTGTAAGACTTCCGGTCCGCTATCTTTGGGTCCGTACAGCTTCACTTTTTCTTCTTGCAACAGAGCAACATCTCCATCAAAAACGAACCCGTTTCTATCTAACAGTTCGTTGCCATTCCAAATGGCTTCTGGTTGATGCTCCGTCAAAAAAACTTTTACTGTATCCGGCCACTGCTTTCGGATTGCGGCATGCGCTACCCATGGCAGAGCTTCGACACTTTGCTGTAATACATCAATATCCTGAGACATAAATGTACCGATGTGATCAATTCGACTAAATGCAGCCTGCACATCGTCAGCTTGGACATACTCCAGTTTCCCCTGAAGTACTATTTTGGAGAGAGGTAACCTTTGGTCATCCCACATCCAACTGATCGCCGCGTACAAAACAGAACTAATTAAAGTCACAACCACAACGAAAAATAACGCACCCAAGATTTTTTCTTGGCGACCACGGTTGTTACCCGTGTTTGGTCGCTCGTCATTCAGTGCAATATTCAACAACGTCTTCGTTTCCTGACTTTTGTCGTGTACTTTTTACCCATATAATTACGCAGAGGTAAAAGTCTTGACTTTAACCTTGGGATTATACTGAGCTCTTGTAAACTATCAAACACTGATAGCAATAAATCACAATGATATTGACGCAAAATCGAGATCTGAGTCTTTATCTGTCCTTCGCATCAACAATATGTGTCAGCCAAGCATCTTGTTTATATTCAATTTAAGACCTGCCAGCTGTTTCGCCACTTTACCAATATCACCCGCACCTTGCGTTAAGATTAGGTCGCCGTCTTGTATAACGTTAGCTAAAACTGAAGGTAATTGCTCGATTTCTGGAACAAAAATCGGATCTACCTTGCCTCGGCTGCGAATTGTGCGACATAAAGCGCGCCCATCAGCACCTGCAATCGGCTTTTCACCCGCTGCGTAAACATCCAGCATGATCAATACATCCACCTGTTCAAGCACATTCGCGAAATCATCGTATAAATCACGAGTACGGCTATAACGGTGCGGTTGGAAAATCATCACCAAACGCTTGTCTTGCCAACCACTGCGTGCTGCATTAATGGTTACATCCACTTCTGTTGGATGATGGCCGTAATCATCAACAAGCATTGCATGGCCGTTGCCAGTATCAAACTCGCCAAGGTGATCAAAACGTCTTCCCGTACCTTGCGTACCAGCCATTGCCTTTAGGATCGCATCGTCTTCAATGTCATCTTCAGTAGCAACCGCAATCGCAGCAGACGCATTCAATGCATTGTGACGACCTGGAATATTCAGCGTGATATCTAAGTTAGCTCGCCCTTTACGTACTACCGTAAATTTGCCTTGCTGCCCCTCTTGACGATAATCTTCAATACGTACGTCGGCATCTTCAGAAAAACCGTAAGTTATCACTTGACGACTAATACGTGGGATTAACTCTCGAACCACAGGATCATCAATGCAAACAATTGCTTGGCCGTAAAACGGTAGATTATGAAGGAAATCGATGAAGGTTTGCTTTAAGGTTTCAAAGTCACCACCATAGGTATCCATATGATCGGCTTCGATATTGGTAACAATGCTCACCATTGGTTGCAAGTGCAGGAATGACGCGTCACTTTCATCTGCCTCTGCAATTAGAATACGACTCGAGCCTAGACGCGCATTTGTACCTGCGCTTTTCACCAAACCGCCATTCACAAACGTTGGATCAAGACCGGCTTCAGAATAGATTTGAGTGACAAGAGCGGTCGTCGTGGTTTTACCGTGTGTACCCGCAACGGCAATACCGTGACGGAATCGCATCAATTCAGCCAACATCTCTGCGCGGCGTACAATAGGGATGCGTAATTCACGTGCCGCCATCACTTCTGGGTTTTCTTCGTTGATCGCCGTTGACACAACAACCACACTTGCTTTTTCTACATTACTGGCTTGATGACCAATAAATACCGTCGCACCTTTTGATACCAAACGCTCTGTCACAGCGTTCTCTGATAGATCAGAACCTGTGATTTGGTAGCCTTCGTTCAACAGCACTTCTGCAATGCCGCTCATGCCCGCACCACCAATACCGATGAAGTGGATGGATTTCACGCGGCGCATCTCTGGCACCATTGCGCGAATCTGAGCTAAGTCTTGTGTATGTTGGATTGTCATCAATTCTATTCTCAATAATTCGGTTAACGCTTTTCGGTCAAAGCGACAATGGCTTGTGCGACAACTCGGTCAGCATTCAATTTTGCAGCGCCACGCGCTTGCTCAGCCATTGTAAGTAAAGCTTGGCGATCCAATTGTTGGATCTGCTGAGTCAGAGACTCAACGGTTAAATCTGGTTGTTCAATCATTTTCGCCGCGCCGCAATCCACCAAGTGGTCTGCATTAAGTGCTTGCTGGCGGTCTTTGTGCATGAATGGAACAAAAATAGCGCCTACACCTGCCGCCGAGACTTCAGAAACGGTTAACGCTCCAGAGCGACAAACTAAAAGGTCAGCCCATGCGTAAGCTTCTGCAACGTCATCAATGAATTCCATTACTTCTGCATTTACCACACCATTAGCTTGGTATGCTGCATTCACTTCTTCGGCGGCACCTTTGCCCGCTTGATGACGAACATAGTAATCTTCGCCCAATTTCGACATCACTTCTGGCAGAGTTTGGTTAAGAATACGTGCGCCTTGGCTGCCACCCATCACCAAAATGCGAATTGGACCTTGGCGCTCTTGCATGCGCTCAATTGGCGCTGCTAATTGAGTCACATCTTCACGAACTGGGTTCCCAACCACTTCGGCATTTGGAAAAGCGCCTGGGAAAGCCTGAAAAACCTTCTTAGCGATTTTCGATAACCATTGGTTCGTTAAACCTGCTACTGCATTTTGTTCATGCAGAACAACAGGAATGCCACTCATCCAAGCGGCAATACCGCCCGGGCCGCTAACATAACCGCCCATACCAAGCACTGCGTCTGGCTGCCAGCGTTTCATGTGAGCACGAGCCTGCATAATGGCATTGATAATTTGAAATGGTGCTGCAAGAAGACGTTTAACGCCTTGACCTCGTAACCCTTTCACTTTGATAAAGTCGATTTCAATGCCATGTTTTGGCACCAAATCCGCTTCCATTCGATCCGCCGTACCTAACCAACGGATCTCCCAACCTTGCTCTTGAAGCTGTTTTGCTACCGCCAAACCTGGGAATACGTGACCGCCAGTACCACCAGCCATCACCATCAAACGTTTATTTTGTTTCATTAGCTTGTTGTTCTGATTGTTGTTGCTCGCGTTTCAAGCGGCATTCGTAATCGATACGCAGTAGTATGGACACTGCGACGGACATAATTATTAGACTAGAACCACCATAACTGATGAGTGGAAGTGTTAAACCTTTAGTTGGAACAATACCGGCGGCAGCTCCAACATTAACCAAGGTTTGAAACGCAAACCAAATACCAATTCCGAAAGCCAGATAACCTCCGAACATTTCGCCTTCTTCAAATGCACGCTTGCCGATGTAAACCGCTTTTAGCACCAAGCTAAAAATCAGCATTAAGACCAGCACTACGCCTACGAAACCAAGCTCTTCAGCAAGTACGGCAAACACAAAGTCGGTATGCGCTTCCGGTAGATATTCCAGTTTTTGAATTGAATTACCGAGACCTTGTCCGAACCATTCACCACGACCAAACGCCATCAAAGACTGAGTCAACTGATAGCCACTACCAAACGGGTCTTCCCACGGGTCAAGGAAGGAGGTTACACGTCGCATACGGTATGGCTCGACGAGAATCAAACCAACGACAGCACCGATACCTGCCACCATCAAGGCGAGAAACTGGGTTAGCTTTGCACCTGCGATAAAAAGCATGCCAAACAGCGTGACCAGCATCACGACGACCGTCCCCAAGTCTGGCTGACCAAGTAGTAATACTGCGAAGAAGGCAAACACCATGATTGGCTTCATAAAGCCACCAAAGAAGGTTTGTCGTACTTCGTCTTGCTTTCGAACTAAGTAACCAGACATGAAGATAAACAGCGATAGCTTCGCGACTTCCGCTGGCTGAAGGTTAAACAGCCCAAGGGGAATCCAACGAGACGCACCATTAACCGACTTACCCGCCAAGAGCACGATGATCAACAGTGCGAAAGAAGCCCAAAGTAAGTAATGGCTCTTCTTAAACCACTCTTGCAAAGGCACTTGCAAAATAACAGCGGAGGTCCCTAACGCCAGCACGAGAAACGTCGCATGACGAAACATAAAGTGGAACGGCTGTTCCGTTAATCGAGAGCTGATTGGAAATGATGCAGAGGTTACCATGACCAAACCAGTCAACATCAAACCCAGTGCAATCCACACTAACTGACGATCAAACATCGCCTCTGGGGCTGGATGCTTGAGCCAATTGCCAATACTGCGTTTAACGTTACCTAAACCCACGAAGTGTGTAACCTTTAATTATGCATATTTCTGAGCAAGAGCAGCGAAAGCATCACCTCTTGCCATAAAGTTGTCGAATTGATCAAAGCTAGCACATGCAGGAGACAGCATCACCATATCACCTGGTTTTAACTGCGAAGATACTTGTTGAATCACATCTTCCATAGTGTCGAAACGTATTGCAGATTCATGCAGTGGCATAAATTCATCGCCATCAGCGCCAAAGCAACACAGTTGCAAGTTAAGCGTCGCGAAGATCGGTTTTAATGGCGAGAAGTCAGCACCTTTGCCAACACCACCAACGAGTAAGTAGAGCTTGCCTGTCGATTCCAAACCAGATAGCGCAGCCATAGTGCTGGCAATATTAGTTGCTTTAGAGTCATTCACCCATTTGACGCCTTGATTATCCGAAACCACCTGGCATCGGTGTGTCAGTCCCGTGTAATTTTTAAGTGCATTCAATGCTTTGTGATAGTTTACGTCCGCAGCTTTTAATAGCGCTAAAGCAACCAGAGCGTTAGATAAGTTGTGCTTACCAACCAACTTAAGCTCATCACTTGCGACAACTCGTTGACCGTGATCGAGCAGCCAAGTACGGTTGCCATCCACCTCGAGACCAAAGTCCTGATTGTCGCTGCCAAATGTCACCAATGGCATCTCTGCGTCTGGGAAGGTTTCTTGATCATCACGGTTCACGACTGCAAGAGCAGCATGGTTAAAAATACGCAACTTAGCTTGTCGATAGTCAGACATGCCTTGATAACGATCCATATGATCTTCAGAAAGATTCAGAAACGCAGCGGCTTTGAGCTTTAAGCTTGACGTCGTTTCTAACTGGAAGCTCGAGAGTTCGAGTACATATAGGTCTGCGTCTTGTTCTAACAAATCCAGTGCAGGCACACCGATGTTACCACCAACGCCAACATCCAAACCTGCAGCCTTAGCCATCACACCTGTGAGGTCGGTTACTGTGCTCTTACCGTTTGAGCCCGTAATCGCAATTACGGGCTTCTGCACCGCCCAAGCGAATAACTCGATATCACCAACTACTGCCGTACCTTTTGCTAAGACGGCTTGGATCTCTGGTGTCGCTAGCGCAATACCAGGGTTGGTCACGATAAGATCCGCGTCAGAAAGCCAGTCCGTATTCCAACCACCACTATGCAGTTGAACACTTTCCGGCAAGCGCTCTGCACCTGGAGGGTTTACACGAGTATCAATGACTTTGACCACAAGTTGTGGCTGATTTTTTCTTAGGTGTTTAACGACAGAGAGCCCGGTAATACCGAGCCCTACGACGACAACACTATGTATGTTTTGCCAACGTTCCATATTTGATCACACTGTAAATCTTGTTCTTGGAAAGCGCGATTAACGCACTTTCAATGTCGCAAGACCAATCAGAACAAGAACCATAGAAATAATCCAGAAGCGCACGATTACGCGAGGTTCTGGCCAACCTTTCAATTCGTAGTGGTGGTGAATTGGTGCCATACGGAAAATACGCTGACCACGTAATTTGTAAGAACCTACCTGCAGGATGACTGATAGCGTTTCCATCACAAACACACCGCCCATGATCACCAACACCAACTCTTGACGAACGAGAACAGCAATAGTGCCTAACGCGCCGCCAAGCGCTAGTGAGCCGACATCACCCATGAACACTTGTGCTGGATACGTGTTAAACCACAAGAAACCAAGGCCTGCACCGACGATTGCTGTACATACGACAACCAACTCAGAAGCATGTGGTAAGTATGGTATATGAAGGTATTCAGAGAAGTTAACGTTACCGGTCGCCCATGCAATAACCGCGAAGCCTGCTGCAACAAGAACCGTTGGCATGATTGCCAAACCGTCTAGACCATCAGTCAGGTTAACCGCGTTACTTGTACCTACAATGACAAAGTAAGTCAGAATGATATACATCAAACCAAGCTGCGGCATGATGTCTTTAAAGAATGGCACCACTAGCTGAGTTGCTGCTGTGTCTTTACCGTAAGCATACAATGCGAAAGCGACGACAAACGCGATCAACGACTGCCAGAAGTACTTCCAACGCGCGATCAAGCCATCGGTATTTTTGCGTACCACTTTACGATAATCATCAACAAATCCGACCGCACCGTAGCCAAGTAAGACCGTAAGTACCGCCCATACGTAAGGGTTGGATAAGTCTGTCCATAGCAAAATCGTGATTGAGATGGCCGCTAAGATCATGATACCGCCCATTGTTGGGGTACCACGCTTACTAAAGTGAGATTCAGGACCTTCGTTACGCACTACCTGACCAATTTGCAGCATTTGCAAACGCTTGATCATGATTGGTCCCATCCATAATGACAGACCTAGAGCGGTTAATACGCTTAGGATTGCTCGAAAAGACAAGTATTCAAACAATCGGAAAAAAGACAGGTATGGCTGTAGCAGCTCGGCAAGCCAAATAATCATTAATAATACTCCTTCAAAGCAGCAGCGACTTCAAACATACGTGCACCGTTCGCTCCTTTCACCAATATCGTATGGTTTTCAGGAACGGCTTGGTCTAGATGCTGCTTGATGTATTCAATCATCTCTTGGTGCGTCTCAAAATGAATGCCTTGGCAAAGATCACTGATCACCTTGGCGTCTGCACCATATGTGAGAACATGTTCAAATTTTTGTGGGGCAGCATGTTCCCCGACTTGACGATGAAGTGCAAGACTTTCCTCGCCCAATTCCGCCATATTACCTAAAATCAGCCAGCGTTGACCTGGGAAAGCGGCCAATAAATCAACTGCCGCTTTCATGGCTGGCACGCTCGCGTTGTAGCTGTCGTCAATCAGTTTTATCTTTTCGCTCAGCGCTTCAACCTCGACGCGACCTTTCACTTTGTTCAAATGTTTAAGGCCAGCACGAACCTCTTCTAATGTGGCGCCCATTTGTAACGCAATAATAGAAGCAGCGATCGCATTCGCAACGTTGTGTTGACCTATAATACCCAGAGACAGTTCAATTTCTTGTGAGCTTGCTGCGATATGTAAGTCAAAGCTTGCTTCACCTGCGGCGTTCAATACGATGTTAGAAGCGAAGAAGTCTGCATCAGTATTACTTTGTGAAAAAGTAATGACTTTCTTATCTGCTAACACTTCATCCCACTTGGCTTCACCATTGCTGTCTAGGTTAACAATCGCAATACCACCAGCTGAAAGGCCTTGGTAGATTTCACCTTTGGCTTGTTTCACGCCATCGATAGAACCAAAGCCTTCAAGGTGAGCGGCTGCTACATTGTTCACTAACGCGATATCTGGTTTTACTAACTGAGTCGTGTAAGCAATTTCACCTATATGGTTAGCACCAAGCTCAATCACGGCATAATCATCATCCTGCTGTGAGCGTAATAATGTCAACGGAACACCAATATCATTATTGAAGTTACCCGCCGTGAATAGCACTTTGCCTTTCAATTGCAGGATACTCGCAACCATTTCTTTTACGGTCGTTTTACCGCAACTTCCGGTGATGGCAACGGTAGGTGTTTGGCATGCTTGATGCACCCAAGAAGCAAATTCACCCAATGCAAGTTTGGTATCCGACACCACAATTTGCGGCACATTCACATCTAAGCGTTTTTCCACGAGTAAAGCACCGGCACCTGCATCTACCGCTTGTTGGCAAAAGTTGTGCGCATCAAAGCGCTCCCCTATTAACGCCACAAATAGAGCCCCACGCTCAATCGCTCGTGTATCAGTAGAAACCGCGTCGATAAGTAGATCGTCGCCGAATCGCTCGCCACGTGTGATGTCTGCAATTTGAGATAACGTTACTTTGATCATGAGGTCAATCCTAAAAGTTGCATTGCGGACTCGCGGTCGGAGTAATGAATCGTTTCGCCATTACGAATCTGATAATCTTCATGACCCTTCCCAGCTAACAAGATAATGTCGTTTGGCGAAGCATTTTCAATGGCATAAGACAGTGCTTTGAAGCGGTCATGCTGAACAATCGCTTCAGCAGGTTTTGACAGCCCAGCTAACATGTCTTTCACAATCTGAACCGGGTCTTCGCTGCGTGGGTTATCGTCAGTCAACACCACTCTGTCGCCTAGACGCTCTGCAATTTCCGCCATCATTGGGCGCTTACCTGCATCGCGATCGCCACCGCAGCCAAAAATAGCCCACAGCTGGCCTTCACAATGAACTCGTAAAGCTTGCAGCGCTTTTTCTAAAGCATCAGGAGTATGGGCATAATCAACCACGACTTTGGCACGATCCTCAGTTTGGAATAACTCCATTCGGCCGAGTACAGGTTGCAGTTGACCTGCGGTTTCGAGTAACGCTTGTTTCTCTTTACCTAAGCTTAATAAGGTCGCAAAAGCGAGCATTAAGTTGGTTGCATTAAACTCACCAATCAATGGCGCGTGCAATTCACCTGAGCCAAATTTACCATCGAACTTAATAGTAATCCCTGACTCCGCGTAACTGACTTCCGTCGCCCAAATTGCGCTTTCAAATTCAGTATTCGGTTTGAGCGAAACAGCGACCGCATTACTTAACTGCGACGCCCATTGATGACCTACTTCATCATCAACATTGATAATGGCACGTTCACATTGGTGTTGCGTGAACAACCCAAGCTTTGCATTGGCATACTCTTCCATCGTGCCATGGTAATCAAGATGGTCACGACTTAAGTTAGTAAACACGCCCGCCGCAAATGATAATGCTTTGACACGACCTTGCGTCAGGCCATGGGAAGATACTTCTAGCGCGGTGTATGTGGCTTGTTGATTTGCGAGAGAGGAGAGCGTTTTCTGAATTTCAACGGCATTCCCCGTTGTATTCGCAGCTTGTTGCAAGTTATTGAGGAAGCCATTTCCTGTTGTTCCCATTACCGCCGCTTTATGGTCAAGCAGTTCTAGCCATTGCGCTATTAACTGGGTAATGGTGGTTTTGCCGTTGGTGCCGGTGACACCAATCAAATCCATATCAGGGTAAGCATAAAGCTTTCCAGCAATTGCGGATAAACGTTGGTCCAACCTATCAATGTAAATGACGGGAACATCATCAATGATTTCCACCGTACCATGTGTTTTGACATCGCAGGCTTGCGCCAGGGCTGCATTTGCACCTTGCTCAATTGCAGAGGCAATGAATTTACGCCCATCCACAACATGGCCAATCACTGCTACAAACGTGGTTCCAGGTTGAACTCTTCGGCTGTCGAGCTCCAATTCAGAAACAAGAACGGACGATAAGCTAGGGCAATCCACCCAAGGGGAAAGCAGCACGTCCATACTGATGGCTTTAGTCATATTTGTTCTCCGAGCTTTGGCTCAGGTTTTCTTAATTTTGTTTGCTCAGTAAACCACAGGGCTTACTGTTGGAATTTGTTTTCGTCAGGTGCAACATTGAGTATTTGTAGCGCGCCTTTCATGATTTCAGAGAAGACAGGAGACGCTACCGAACCACCATAGTAGTCATCGCCTTGAGGCTCGTTTACGATCACTACTAAAGCAATTCGCGGATCGCTAACCGGAGCAAGCCCAGCCGTGTAGGTGATGTACTCATCGCTGTACCCACCGGCAGAAGCTTTACGTGATGTACCTGTTTTCGCTCCCACTCGATAACCAGGAACTGCCGCTCTGCGAGCCGAGCCCCCTTTTTGAGTTACGGTTTCCAACATGTCTAATACTTGACGCGCATACTTCGCACTCACCACTTGGCGTGACATGTCATGATCATTGCTTTCGATAATATGAATAGGCTCGTATTTGCCAAGGTTTCCAAGCGTCGCATAAGCATGGGCTAGCTGGATTGGTGTAATTGATAGACCATAACCAAACGCAATCGTGGCGCGCTCAATTGGCGACCAACGAGTTCGTGTAGGAAAAATACCCGTCACTTCCCCAACTAGGTTTAGGCCAGAAAGCTCACCAAAACCCACTGAACTGTACAACCCAAGAAGCGCCTCTACCGGCATTTGCATTGCTAGCTTCGTCACACCGATATTACTCGACTTTTTAAGGATCGTGGTCAAGCTCGCTTTGCCTACGCGAGAGACATCTCTGACTCGACTACCACCTAAACGTAGGACACCATTACCGGTATCTACGATGGTATCTTTATCGGCTATCCCATTTTCTAAGGCGGCTAAAATAACGAAAGGCTTAATGGTCGAACCGGGCTCCATTGAGTCCGTGATCACTCGGTTACGCATTTGATAGCTTTGCCAATCGCTACGATTGTTAGGGTTGTAAGAAGGAGCATTAACCATGGCCAATACGGCGCCCGTTTTTACATCCAACATGACAACGGAACCTGAAGTGGCGCGGTGGTCCGCAACGGCTTGCTTAATCGCACGATACGCAATCGCCTGTAGGCGCTGATCGATGGTTAACTGAAGTGATTTACCTTCTTGCTTGTCTTGCCAAGCAATGTTTTCCACAACACGACCATAGCGATCTTTACGAATAGTTTTCTTACCCGCCGCGCCAGTGAGCCACTCATCGTAGCTACGCTCCACACCTTCTAGGCCATGCCCGTCAATGCCTGTTACACCGACTAAGTGAGCACTAACCTCACCTGCAGGATAATAACGACGAGATTCCGACTTAAGGCCAACACCTGGCAGCTTTAGCTCACGAATATAGTTCGCCATGGCCGGACTGACCTGGCGCTGCAAGTAGATAAAGCGACGTTTTTCATTGCGCTTAATTTTGTCTATTAACCCTTGTCGGTCAATACCAAGAACATCCGCTAATGCATGCCAACTTTTGGTCTGGCTTAACGCGTTTTCTTTAAATATAGTGGCAGGATCTGCCCAAACCGCCTCAACCGGTACACTGACAGCAAGCGGCTCACCATTTCGATCCGAAATAATACCGCGAGCAGAAGGAATGGATTTAACACGAACCGAACGTAGGTCACCTTGTTTAATCAGGTTATCTGGCTCAATGATTTGGATGTAGGCTACGCGTGCCACCAAAAGGGCAAATGCACAAAAAACAAAAAACAGTAATAGATGGAAGCGCCAACGAATCAAGAAAGATTCTTCGACCGCCACTTTCACTACTTTGTTATCGGTTTTCTTATCCCCCGTAGCCGCTTTCTCTTTTGCTACAGGTTTACGCTTATTGGCTTGTTTCGTGTTGGATTTTTTTCTAATCATTTGAGCGTGACAACCACTTCTTTATCGCCATCAGGTCGTTTCATTTCAAGTTCTTTTTTGGCAAGGTCTTGAACACGACTGTGTTCCGCGAGGGCAGTTTCTTCCAACATTAAGTTACGCCATTCGCTATCTAACCGTTCTCGTTCAACCAACGTGTGATCTTTCTCAGTGATCGCTTGACGCGCATGGTGGGTAGCAAATACCACTCCCATTGCCGATGCCACGATCAATAGCAACAACAGTAATGGCCAGCGACCAACGGTGAGGAGATCCGTCGCAATCAACTTAGCAAGATTAGGAGTGGGTTTCGTCATAATAATTAAAGCTTTTCCGCAATTCTTAACACAGAGCTGCGCGAGCGAGGGTTCATTTCAATTTCTTGTTTGCTTGGCTTGATCGCTTTGCTCACCGCTTTCATATTCGCACTACCAAGAGCACGAATTTGCTCTTCCGTCATTGGAATACCGTGTGGCACTTCAGGCCCTTTGCTCTCTTTACGGATAAAACGTTTGACCATACGATCTTCCAGAGAGTGGAAGCTAATCACAGATAAACGGCCTTCAGGAGCCAGAATGCTCGCCGCGCCTTTAAGTGCTGTATCAATTTCTTCTAACTCACTGTTGATGTAAATACGAAAAGCCTGGAAAGCACGAGTCGCAGGGTGTTTTTTCTCTTTAAAACTTTTCGGTGCGGCATCTGAAATCAATTTTGCCAGCTGACCAGTGCGAACCATTGGCTCATTTTCTTCATCTTCACGGTAGGCAACAATCGCTTTTGCAATACGGCGCGCATGTTTATCTTCCCCAAACTCACGAATGACCCAAGTGATATCATCGAGGTCTGCCTCCATCAACCATTGAGATACTGGAATACCTGATGTCGGGTCCATACGCATATCTAGCGGACCATCTTTCATAAAGCTAAAGCCACGCTCTGCGTCGTCTAACTGAGGAGAAGAAACGCCTAAATCTAGCAGAACACCATCCACTTTTCCAACTAGCCCATACTCTTCAGCATACTCAGCAATACCAGAAAATGGACCATGAATAATGGTGAAGCGAGGGTCATTGATTTTTCCTGCCTCAGCGATCGCTTGAGGGTCACGGTCGATACTGTACAGTCGGCCATTTTCACCGAGTTTAGATAGAATTGTCCGGCTGTGACCGCCACGGCCAAATGTTCCATCAATATAGACGCCGTCTGGTTTGATAGCTAAGCCATCAATGGATTCATTTAATAACACGGAAATATGTTGGAAGGTTTCGGTCATAGCTTTCTCGTTGAATGATCTTGAAGCGATTCTTTAGTGTACTGATTTCCTACATCATCGCCACCACAAGTCTAAAGTTAGACGTGATTTACGCCAAGTTTATTGGTAATGACATAGTTTGCGTCAATTAAATGCAAAAAACCCATCACTACTAAAAGTAATGATGGGTCTCGAATAGGTGGAGCCGACACATAAGCCGGGTTCTGTTCCGCTTGCGCGGCGGTAGCCATTCGTCTAGGCCAGCAATCACTCACTGGCTCGAGCAACCTACCCGCCTCCTTACGCGAGCAACGCAATGTGGAGGCCTATTTGGTCTTGCTTCAGGTGGAGTTTACCCTGCTACGAACTATTGCTAGTCGTCCGGTGCGCTCTTACCGCACCCTTTCACCCTTACCTGTACCCTTACGGGCCATCGGCGGTCTTCTCTCTGCTGCACTTGTCGTAGGCTTGCGCCCCCCAGGCGTTACCTGGCACCTTGCTCTATGAAGCCCGGACTTTCCTCCCCTTTGTCAGTCTCCCGAAGGACGTCAACGTCAGTCTCCCAAAGGGACTTCGACGTCAGTCTCCCGAAGGACATCAACAAAGCAGCGACTACCCAGTCAGCTCCGAGGGCGGATTGTATAGAGTTCTCACTTCAGAGTCTAGTTAGATCACAGATATGATGAAATGAATGCACTAAGTGATGACTTTTTAGTCAGCGCGCCAAAAATAGATAATAAAAAGGCCGATTCCTAAACATCAGCCCTCATTGACCATTTATCTCGCTAGCGGCACTTAGTCTAAGTTTTCTAAGCCCCATTTATATAGCGCATTCTTCTTCAAGTTATGTATTTCTGCCACCAAAGCAGCTGCTTTTTTCAAAGGCAGCTCTTTGGTCAAAATCCCTAACGTGCGTAAAGCATCTTCAGGTAGTGAGTCGTCTGTTGTTTCACGATGGCCATGTACCAACAATACCATTTCACCACGCTGTTGGTTATCGTCACTTTTCACCCATTTAATCAGCTCACCTAACGGCATGCCTTGAATGGTTTCAAAGGTTTTTGTTAGCTCTCTTGCCAACACAACTTCTCTATCTGGGCCAAGAACGTCTAACATGTCTTGTAGAGAGTCTAAAATACGGTGCGGTGACTCGTAAAAAATACACGTACGCTCTACCGAAGCAATCTCTAGGAATTTATCCTTACGACCTTTGCTTTTCGGTGGTAAAAAACCTTCGAAGCTAAAGCGATCAGATGGCAAGCCAGAGGCACTTAACGCCGTAATGACCGCACAGGCACCTGGAAGAGGCACAACTCTAACGCCCGCTTGACGACATTTTGTCACCAAATGGTATCCTGGGTCGCTGATAAGTGGCGTACCAGCGTCAGAAACTAATGCGATAGACTGACCGGAAAGCAGCTTTTCTACCAAAACTTGTGCTTTTTGCTGCTCATTGTGGTCATGTAGAGCAAAAGTTTTGGTTTGAATATTGAAGTGAGACAGTAATTTGCCCGTATGTCGAGTATCCTCAGCGGCAATGATGTCCACAGTCGACAGAATTTCGATAGCACGTTGGGTGATATCCGCTAAATTTCCGATTGGAGTCGGTACGATATAGAGAGTTGGCCCCTCATTCGGCAACTTATTTTTATCTGTCATTTGTTTACCATCACTTCAACGATTAATATAGAGACAATTTTGTACAAAATTATAGAGAACTCACGGCAATGATTAACCATAAGAGACTCAGTGTACCACGCATACTTACTCCTGTTGCACTAGCAATTACGCTCGCCGCCTGTTCTTCAGGTCCAAGACAGCCTGATGGTGTTGATGTAACACTTGAGCCTACTCAGTCTGTTCAGAACTATATGATCCAAGCTGATAGCACGGAAGGCAGTTTACAAAATGACTGGTTGATCATGGCAACCAAAGCCGCGATTCAAGCAAACCAGTTTGATCAAGCAGAAATGTTGATCAAGCGCCTGGCTCGTCAACAGTTAACCGAAGTTCAGCAAGCAGAGTGGCAACTAGCGCGTGCGACCATACAGCAAAAACAGGGTAATTACTCTCAGTTGCTGCAATTGTTGAATTTTAAACCTTGGTGGAAGTTGCCAAATGAGCAATGGAAAGACTATTACTTGATGCGTGCCGACGCTTATCAAGGTCTTAACCAAGCGTTTGAGGCAAACCGCCAACTGGTTGCATTTGGCCAATATGCATCGTCCGCGGAGCAGAGAGAGATTTCTAGCCGTATTTGGATGAACTTTGGCAGCTACTCCGAGTACGAACTGACCTCATTAGAAACAGAGCCAAATGAAGATGTTTTGGATGGTTGGCTACAACTCGCTATTTATGCGAAAACGCTGTCGGGCAACTTATCCCAACTAAAAAATACCCTAGAACGCTGGTTAAACGAGAACCCATCGCACCCAGCCGCTATCTACACACCAGAAGAGATTCAAAACATTCTCTCTCTAGACATCGTTAAACCAAACAACACCGCTTTGTTACTGCCGCTTACTGGTAAATTCTCGCCACAAGCGCAATTAATTCGTGATGGTTTTGTGTTTGCGATGATGAATGATCGTAACCGTGATCCAAGCGCTACCCTCACGGTAATAGACACTAATGCGTATAACGCCGACCAAATTAAACAACGTTTGATCAATGAAAACATCGACTTTGTTGTTGGTCCCCTAGAAAAAGAAAACGTTGAGCTATTGCACACAACCATGGATGGCTCAGAAAATGGTCCTACGATTCCAGCCCTTGCGCTAAATATTCCCGAAGATGTGCAACCAGATAGCAATATTTGCTACTTGGCATTATCACCAGAACAAGAAGCCGCACAAGCAGCGAAACACTTGTTCAGCGAAGGCTATAACTTCCCTCTGATCCTGGCACCAAAGGGCAGCTTTGGTGAGCGCGTAACTGAAGCGTTCAACAAAGAATGGCGCAAGTACAGCTCTAATAAAGTCGCAGCAAGTTATTTTGGCGACAAGCGCCAACTTCAAAAAGACATCAATGAAGTATTTGGTCTGCAAGAAAGCAAACAACGTATTGCTCAGATGCAATCACTAATGCGTATCAAGCTTGAAACACAGCCACGTAGCCGTCGTGATGTCGATGCGGTTTATATTGTTGCTAGAAGCACGGAACTGACTTTGATCAAGCCATTTATTGAGGTAGCGATTAACCCAGACGCCAAAGCTCCTCAAATTTTCTCTAGCTCGCGTAGCAACAGTGGCGGCGCGACTTACGAAGATCTAACAGGCATCATCTACAGCGATATCCCATTACTGATTGACCCAGACCCTAGCGTGACCGCTGAAATGAACGAGCTGTGGTCAGAGCAATCTAACATGGAAAAACGTTTGAAAGCACTGGGTATGGATGCGTATAAATTGATTGGGGAGCTGCCACAAATGAAGGTCGTTCCGGGCTACTCAGTTGGCGGCCAAACCGGTATTTTAAGTATCGACAATAATTGTGTTGTACAGCGTGAGCTAAGCTGGGCTGAGCGTGGGGCTCTTTAGTAAGCGCCAAATCGGAAATCAATATGAAGCTCTGGCGAAGCAGTATTTACAACGCCAGGGCTTAAACTTTATTGAACAAAATTTTCTGACTAAGGTCGGTGAGATTGATTTAATCTTCCAACAAGGTGAAACTATTGTGTTTGTTGAAGTCAAATACCGTAAGAACAATCACTTTGGCTCGGCAGCAGAAATGGTGACGCACGCTAAAATGCGCAAGCTAGTCAAAACCGCACAAGTTTGGCTTAGCCAACAAAAGCGCTTAAAACACAATATCGATTATCGATTTGATGTCATCGCCATTCATGATAATGGGCGAGATATCAACTGGATAGAAAACGCAATCTCTGAAGGATAAGCGATGCTAGACAGCATTAAAGACAGCTTTACAGAAAGTATTCAAATTCAAATCGCAGCAGCAGAGGCGCTGCCTGATGCCATTACTCATGCAGCTCAAGCGATGGTGTCGAGCCTGCTTAATGGCAATAAAATTTTATGTTGTGGTAATGGCGGCAGTGCTTCAAACGCTCAACAATTTGTTTCTTGTCTTTTAAACCGTTTTGAAACTGAGCGCCCTAGCCTACCAGCAATGGCCTTAACCGCCGATAATACCACCCTAACCGCAGTGGCCAACGATTACCACTACCAGGAAATCTTCTCAAAACAGGTACGAGCGTTTGGTCAACCAGGCGACATTTTGCTTGCCATGTCGACTAGCGGTAACAGTAAAAATATTATCAAAGCGATGGAAGCAGCCGTAACTCGAGACATGACGATTATCGCGCTAACAGGAAAAGATGGCGGAGAGATGGCAGGACTGCTCGGTGAGAACGACGTCGAAATTCGTATTCCATCACACCGCACTGCACGTATTCACGAAGTACATATGGTAACACTCCATTGCCTTTGTGATCTTATTGACCAAGTGCTTTTCCCTGCTCACGAAGAGTAACCAAGACTGAGAGTCAGAATTATGATACGTAGCCTTGTTATCTTATTAACAGCATTGAGTTTAAGTGGTTGCGCAGGTTTGTTTATCGCAGGTGCAGCAACCACAGCGAATATTGTCACGGACACACGCACGACAAAACAAATCTGGCAGGACAATAACATCGAATTCGAAGTTGCGGCGATCGGCAATAAAGCACCGTTTAAAGGTGAAGTTCGTGTCGTTGCCAGTTCATATAATGGGACTGTAGTCCTTATGGGACAAGCTCCGACACAAGACCTTATCCTTGCTTTAGAGCGAAGGGCTCGAGAAGTTAGTGGTGTAAAAGTCATACACAATCAAATCAAACAAAAAGAGCCACTCACTGTTACCCAGATTAGCAATGACAGCTGGATCACAACCAAAGTAAAGTCAGCTTTGCTTACTGATTCTGAGCTTAATGGTGTTAAGGTTAAAGTGATCACCGAAGATGGCGACGTTTTTCTGTTTGGTTATGTCACGCCAGAGCAAGGCGATCGAGCGACAGAAATCGCGCGTAATATCTCAGGCGTAAAACAAGTCATTAAAGGGTTCCAATACGGCGAAATGGAGCCTGTTGAAGTAGACTTACCGAGTGACGGTGTACAAACAATAGAAAGTGAGGCAAGTACAGAAAGTGAAAAGAACGTCGAAGTCTTTACGATTAGTGAGTAATTTCCAAAGTCTGGCTTGAAATCATCTTCAACAAGTTAAAAAGAAAAAAGCAGCGTAACGCTGCTTTTTTATTATTTAATCACTCTTAAGCTTGGTTTGCCTTTTGGTCGAGGAGCATCGTCCTCTTCGGCATCTGAATCAGAAACTAACTCAGAAGGCTCATCGCTAACCGTTGTGAACGATGGGGATGATTCTTCCTCGGTCATCGCTTCTTCTTCGATGTGAGTGTACGCTTCTTCTGGTTCAAACATAGTACCAGCACCATTCTCACGTGCATAAATAGCTTGAACAGCATACACAGGCACGATCACTGAGTGCGGACGACCGCTAAAGCGAGCATGGAAGGTAATCGCATCATTACCTAACTCAAGATTACCCACTGCACGTGGCGCAATATTCAAAATAATTTGACCATCTTGAATAAATTCAACCGGGACACGCACCCCTGGCATTGTTGCATCCACAACCAAGTGAGGAGTCAAGTCATTGTCTACTAACCAGTCGTAAAATGCGCGAAGCATATACGGGCGGCGAGCAGTCATTTTTGCAATATCCATAACGTGTTTTAAATCGCTTAGCGAACTAGGCGCATTTCACGTTCAGCTTCAGTCAAAGAAGCAAGGAACGAATCACGTTCAAATACGCGGTTCATGTATACCTTGATTTCTTTTGAACCAGGGCCAACAAGATCGATACCAAGTTGAGGCAAACGCCACAATAGTGGAGCTAGGTAACAATCGATCAAGCTGAATTCTTCGCTCATGAAGTACTCATATTCAGCAAAAATTGGCGCTAACGTCAGAAGATCATTACGCAGCTTTGTGCGTGCTTTTTCTGATTCTTCCGCATTACCTTTCATCACTTTTTCAGCGAGTGAATACCAGTTGCGTTCGATACGGTACATCATCAAGCGGCTGTTGCCACGAGCAACAGGGTAAACCGGCATTAGAGGTGGATGAGGGAAACGCTCGTCCAAGTACTCCATGATGATTTTTGAATCGTAAAGAGCTAGCTCACGGTCAACAAGAGTTGGCACTGATTTATATGGGTTTAGCTCAACAAGCTCAGCAGGAAGGTTTGCTTCGTCAACAAGCTCAACTTCAACACTTACGCCTTTTTCAGCTAGTACAATGCGAACCTGATGGCTATACAAATCTGATGCACTTGAGAAAAGAGTCATCACAGAACGTTTATTGGCAGCTACAGCCATGGAGCCCTCCAGTACACTTACAAATAAAAACAATGGAGGCTAAGCCTCCATTGTACATCAATTAAAATTGGGAATTAGCACGGTATTTTAGCACAATTAATGCACATCGCGCCAATACTCTTTCTTGAGCATCACAACAACGATGGTTAGAAGCACTAAGAAGCCCATTACCCACCAGCCTAAAGCATGACGCTCAAGCTGCACTGGGTCACCTGAATAAACTAAGAAGTTAACGAGATCGCCAACCGCTTTGTCATATTCGCCTTCACTCAGCTCACCCGTGCCATCGGTTTCAGTACCAACAACAACTTGTACTTCTTCGCCATCTACGATTTTCGTATCGTAAATCGGCGTCGGGATGCCTTGTAGCTCTTCAAGTACATGCGGCATACCAACACTCGGGAAGACGATGTTGTTCACGCCGAATGGACGAGATGGATCAACATAGAAAGAGCGTAAGTAAGTGTATAACCAATCAGCACCACGAACTCGTGCAACCAACGTAAGATCTGGTGGTGGAGCACCAAACCAGTTTGCCGCTTGCTTCGGTGGCATAGCATTGACCATTAGATCACCGATTTTCGCTTCAGGATTGAAAATCAGGTTTTCTTTCATTAAGTCTGTTGGAATTTCCAAGTCTGTTGCTACACGCTCGTAACGCTGGTATTGCGTAGAGTGACAAGCAAAACAGTAGTTCATGAACAACTTCGCGCCGTTTTGTAGCGAAGCTTTATCCGTAAGGTCAACATTCGCTTTATCCAGCGGAACATTGGCCCCAGCTGCCATCGCTAGTGATGGCAACATAGCAAATAGAATTACAATCCACTTCTTCATTTGAATGTCACCCTCTCTGGTAATGGTTTGGTTGCTTCATTTTTGCTGTAGAAGAACAGCAACACAAAGAACATGAAGTAACACAAGCTAAAGATCTGAGATAGTAGTGTGTACGTTGGTGTCGCAGGTAACGCACCTAAAATACCCAGAGCGATAAAGGCGATAGTGAACTGTACAATATTCAATAGATGAAGTTTGCTACGGTAACGGTATGAACGAACTTTACAACGATCCAACCAAGGTAGAACAAACAGCACTGCAATTGACGCGCCCATTAGGATAACACCTAATAGTTTGTCTGGAACCGCACGTAAGATTGCGTAGAACGGCGTGAAGTACCATACCGGAGCAATATGCTCTGGTGTCTTCAGTGGGTTTGCAGCTTCAAAGTTAGGCGGCTCAAGGAAGTACCCACCCATTTCTGGGTTAAAGAACAGCACGTAACAGAAGAAGAACAAGAAACCAGCGACACCGACCAAGTCCTTAACCGTGCCGTACGGATGGAAAGGAATCGAATCAATGATGTCATATTTCTTCGTATAGTAATCGTGGAACTTGAATTGCGTTTTGTAATCGTCGCCCATTGAGCCTTTTGGCAGCTTAGTTTCGATACCATCCGGGTTGTTTGAGCCTACTTCGTGCAGCGCCAATACGTGCAGAACAACAAGAAGAAGCAAAACAATAGGCAGGGCAATAACGTGTAGTGCGAAGAAACGGTTTAGCGTTGCACCAGAGATGATGTAGTCACCACGAATCCAAAGCGTTAGGTCATCACCGATAACAGGAATAGCACCAAACAGGGAAATGATTACCTGTGCACCCCAGTATGACATCTGACCCCATGGAAGTAGGTAACCCATGAACGCTTCAGCCATGAGAACAAGAAAGATCAACATACCGAAGATCCACAATAGTTCACGAGGTTTTTGGTATGAACCGTAGATCAAACCACGGAACATGTGAAGATACACAACAACGAAAAACGCTGACGCGCCAGTGGAATGCATGTAACGCAGAAGCCAACCGTACTCTACATCACGCATAATGTATTCGATAGACGCAAATGCACCGTCACCTGAAGGAACATAGTTCATCGTTAGCCAAATACCCGTTAGGATTTGGTTAACAAGAACCAGCATCGCCAGAGAACCGAAAAGGTACCAAAAGTTGAAGTTCTTAGGCATTGGGTATTCAGACAAATGCTTTTTATAAGCATTCATTGCAGGAATACGCTTTTCAACCCAATCTAACATTGCTTGCATTATGCATCTCCCTCATCAACACCCACAATGAGCTTGGTATCGCTCAAATACATGTGCTTAGGAACGACAAGGTTCAACGGAGCAGGTACTCCTTGGAACACTCGACCAGCCATGTCGAACTTAGAACCATGACAAGGACAGAAGAAGCCAGATCTTACGCCCTGCACCTGCTCTGAGAAAGAGTCAGGTAGATAGGTTGGTGAACAACCTAAGTGGGTACAGAAACCAACTGCGACGAAAAACTCTTCCTTAATCGAACGAAACTCATTCTGAGCGTACTCAGGCTGCTGCTCCATTTCAGATTGTGGATCGCGAAGCTTATCACCGATCGATTTTAAGTTATCCAGAACGCTTTGAGTGCGGCGAACAATCCATACAGGTTTTCCCTGCCACTCAACACGAACCAGCTGACCTGGTTCAATTTTACTTATATCCACTTCCACCGGTGCGCCCGCCGCTTTGGCTTTAGCACTCGGATTCCATGATTTGATAAAAGGCACGGCGACGGCGACTGCCCCTAACCCACCAACAACTGCCGTTGTAGCGGTTAGAAAACGCCTGCGACCGTTATTTAAAGGCGCGTTGCTCATCCAAACATTCTCCCATTTGCTCCCTTTGGATCGTTATTATTCCGCTTATAAGAGCATGGCTAACAAATAATGAATTTAGTTCTATTTATTGGAGGGAAATGATAAAGAAAACCCTACTTTTTGACAAGATAAAGCTACCTTTTTGTAACATTTGTGAGGCAAATCGCTCGCGTCGTCACAAAAGCGGCAGAATTATAAAAAATTGATGTGATTTGTAACAAGAAAGCACCACATAGAAGCCCCGCTGAAAGTAGATAAAACCTTTTATCTTGGTAGTTTTCAGTTAATTACACAGAGAAATATTTCGTATTACGCGTTCAGCTTACTGTGTTTATATTTTCAATTTTGTAGCACGCAGAATGCTCAAAAAGGAGCGTAAGTCATTTTAAAACATGTTACAGGAAGAATAAGATACAAAGACACTCTTGCTGATGAATACATCTATGCTGCATCGCAAGAGAAAGCGTGGTGAGTCGCGATTAAATAAGGCACAGATATAAAACGGCACTGGCAACCTTTCGACGAAGAGGACGAATAAGAAGGCCTGCTCGGAGTGTGATGATAAGTGAAGGCTGTTCGTTGCTTGAAGACAAGTATGATGTCTTTAAATACAAAAAAGCCCGGCATAGAGCCGAGCTTTTGGTACACAGTTTCCAGAGTAACTCTGAAAAGCATAATTCCCGATAAGAGGAAATTAACGCTTAGAGAACTGTGGACGACGACGTGCTTTACGTAGACCAACTTTCTTACGTTCAACGCAACGAGCGTCACGAGTAACGTAGCCAGCTGCGCGTAGAGCAGGACGTAGAGACTCATCGTATTCCATAAGCGCGCGAGTGATACCGTGACGGATAGCACCAGCTTGACCAGAAATACCGCCGCCTTTAACTGTTACGTAAAGGTCTAGCTTTTCAGTTAGTTCAACTAGCTCTAGAGGTTGTTGTACAACCATACGTGCTGTTGGACGACCGAAGTATTCGTCAAGGTTACGCTTGTTTACTACAATGTTACCGCTGCCTGGTTTAATGAAAACACGTGCAGCTGAGCTTTTGCGACGGCCAGTGCCGTAGTATTGATTCTCTGCCATTTTCGAAATCCCCAATTAGATGTCTAGTACTTGTGGTTGTTGAGCAACATGGTTGTGCTCAGCGCCCGCGTAAACTTTTAGCTTACGGTACATAGCACGGCCTAGAGGACCACGTGGAAGCATGCCTTTAACTGCAAGCTCAAGAGCCATCTCAGGTTTACGATCGATCAACTTTTCAAAAGTGATAGATTTTAGACCACCTGGGAATTCAGAGTGACGGTAGTACACTTTGTTCTTAGCTTTGTTACCAGTTACAGCAACTTTCTCAGCGTTGATAACGATGATGTAATCACCAGTGTCAACGTGAGGAGTGTATTCAGCTTTATGTTTGCCACGTAGGCGAGATGCAATTTCACTTGCTAGACGGCCAAGAGTTTTACCTTCAGCGTCTACAACGTACCAGTCGCGTTTTACAGTTTCTGGTTTAGCAACGAAAGTTTTCATGCTAACAATAACCCGTTAATTAAATTTTAAACTTTAAAGGAACACCCAATAGTGCTCCCACACTGTCTAAGAGCCCAGTCATCACCCCTTCGAGTCGTTGGTACTCTCGACCTTCAATTTCGAAATAACTTCGATAATCAGGTCTGCAGTAACGGTGGGTCGCAGGATTATAGAGAAGAGCGAAGAAAAAATCACCTTTTTTTGCGCCAAATCACTAATTTTTTCTTCACTTTTTTAAGAACCCATTGGATCTAGGCCAAATGTTCACGCGCGAGATACTCATGACTTTGCATCTCAGTAAGCCGAGACAAACAGCGCTTAAATTCGAACTCTAACTGCCCGTCAGTATATAAGTCGGCCATTGGCACTTCAGCAGAAATAATCAACTTAACATTGCGCTCGTAAAACTCATCGACCAGCGCGATAAAGCGTCTCGCCGCATCATCTATTTTTCGGTTCATTTGTTGAACATCTGCCAGTAATACCGTGTGGTAAATACGAGACAATTCAATGTAGTCATTTTGACTGCGAGCAGTTTGACACAACTGAGCAAACGACGCATGCAGCACCCCGTCGCTTGCTTCAATCACCGCTAGTTGACGGTGGTTAACTTCGATTTGATGAGCAACAAACTGACGTTCTCCAGTCAGCTGCTGATAATATTTGTTAAGGTTTATGCTAGCCTGCTCATCAAGCGGGTAATGGTATATTTCAGCCTGTTCTAACGTTCTTAAGCGATAATCAACGCCACTATCGACATTCAACACTTCACAACGCGCCAAAATCATATCGATCGCGGGCAAAAAGCGCGCTCTTTGCAAACCGTTACGATATAAGTTCTGCGGCTCAATGTTTGAAGTCGCGACTAGGATCATCTGCCGCTTGAACATTTCTTGAAGTAGCGTTGCAAGGATCATCGCATCAGTAATGTCGGAAACAAAAAATTCATCAAAGCAAACCACATCGGCTTCTTCTTTAAATTTATCCGCCACTTTTGATAGAGGATTTTCGACATCACCTAACAGCTTCAACTCATCATGTACTCGATACATAAATCGATGGAAGTGGACGCGCATTTTTCTTTGGGTCGGTAAAGCATCAAAAAATGCATCCATAAGGTAGGTTTTACCGCGACCTACGCCACCCCAAAAGTAAAGGCCTTTTGGTGGTTCAGGCTTGTCGATTTTTTTCCCCATTAGCTTTTGCCATTTGGAAAGCTGAGGCACAGGCGCTGACTGAAATTCAACGATAGCATGGTAAAGCTTGTCTAATGCAACGACCGCTTGATACTGAGCTTCATCACGCTGAAACCCGTGTTCTGCTATGTCTTTTTGATATTGTTGTAGTGGTGTCATCGTATTAAGTCGTATAGAGGTATAGAGGTATAGAGAAAAGGGTTACCTCGGGGTCAACTTTGAGAATAGAGAGAAGTAGTTATCAGTCCCCGAAGACATACTGCTATTTTTCTTTATCGGCTGTTCAAGCCATAGTAACATGGACGAGCACCGCGTGTAACTAAGTAGTAAAAGACTTGTTAAAACAACTATAAGGAGCAGTTATGCCTTGGATTTATGCCATTGTGGGTTTGCTGGTCGGTACAATCGTAGGCGTAGTCATTAGTAGACTAACCACCCCTGAATACAAGAAACAAAAGTCTGTGCAGAAAGAACTTGAAGCGGCCAAGTTTGAATTAGAGCAACAACGTCAAGAGCTCGTCGATCATTTTGCACAAACCGCAGAAATGTTGGACACCCTAGGTAAAGATTACACCAAGCTATACCAACATATGGCCAAGACCTCTTCTGAGCTTTTGCCAAACTTACCAGAACAAGACAACCCGTTTGATAAGAAAACGGCAATGTCGTCTGAAACTATTGCAGAAGATCAACCAGAGTTTAACGAACAACCAAAAGACTACGCTAATGGCGCCACCGGTCTTTTGAAGGATCAAGAGAAAGAAATCATTAATGCTCCCGAAGCGGTAACCGCAAAAGCATCATAATCCTCTCTTACTTCTATCTAGGGCCGATACATTTGTATCGGCCCTTTTTTGAACTTTTTCACCTCACCTTCGCTCTAACTTGGATGTGCACTGCCTCCCCTTTTGATTGTCCGAACTAGACCCTATATTAGTAATTAACAAAGTGAACTAACTGTTCGGATATTTCTTTTTGGCAGACATGTTTCAAGAGGAGTTATTGGATGAAAAAACCACTGCTTGCGCTCACCGTTCTATCTCTGAGTTTGGGGTCGATTATTGCCCCAGTTCAAGCCACTGCCGCATTACCTTTGAATGTGGATGGCCAACAGTTACCTAGCTTGGCACCAATGCTTGAGAAGGTGACCCCAGCTGTTGTGAGTATTGCTGTAGAAGGTAAACAAGTACAAACCAGCCGCATTCCCGAGCAATTTCAATTTTTCTTTGGCCCAGACTTTCCTATGGAACAAAGGCGAGAGCGCCCGTTCAGAGGTTTAGGGTCTGGTGTCATTATTGATGCGAAGAAAGGCCATATTGTCACTAACTACCACGTGATCAAGGGGGCAGATGAGATTCGAGTTCGCCTCTTTGACGGGCGCGAGTATGACGCTACGCTCGTTGGCGGTGATGAAATGGCCGATGTTGCGTTACTTAAATTAGAGAAAGCGAAAAACTTAACGCAGATTAAAGTCGCGGATTCCGACAAACTGCGTGTCGGTGACTTTACGGTTGCGATTGGTAACCCATTTGGACTCGGTCAAACTGTGACTTCGGGTATTGTTTCAGCCCTTGGTCGTAGTGGCTTAAACGTTGAAAACTTCGAAAACTTCATCCAAACCGATGCCGCAATTAACAGCGGTAACTCTGGTGGTGCATTGGTCAACCTTAATGGTGAGCTGATCGGTATTAATACTGCGATTTTAGGCCCTAACGGCGGTAATGTGGGTATTGGCTTTGCGATTCCATCAAACATGATGAAAAACCTCACTGATCAAATTCTAGAGTTTGGTGAAGTCAAACGCGGCATGTTGGGTGTGCAAGGTGGCGAAGTAACCTCTGAGCTAGCTGATGCATTGGGTTACGAGTCGAGTAAAGGGGCCTTTATTGGTCAAGTCGTACCGGACAGCGCAGCCGATAAAGCAGGGTTAAAAGCCGGTGACGTAATTGTATCGGTGAACGGCAAAGCGATTAATACTTTCTCAGAGCTCCGCGCAAAAGTGGCAACACTGGGCGCAGGTAAAGAAATCACATTAGGTGTGGTTCGAGATGGTAAGAATAAAACCTTTGATGTAACGCTTGGCGAATCTACGAATATGAAAGCTAAAGCGGAGACATTACATGAGGGACTCAAAGGTGCGGAGTTAAGCAATACAACACCAAGTGATGTAATCCAAGGTGTTAAAGTATCGAGCGTTGCAGATAACTCTCCGGCTGCTCAATATCAATTACAACAAGGTGACATTATTATCGGTGTGAACCGTCAACGAGTGAAAAACCTTGCCGAGCTTCGTACAATCGTAGAGAAACACAAAGGTGTACTGGCTCTTAATATTCAACGTGGTGAACGTACTATTTATCTTGTCATTCGTTAATCACTTTCAAAGTGATAGGAAGTAAGGTTTTCGATGCATAGTACTGAGTGATAAGGCTCGATCACTTTTCCTTATCACTCAATAACTAATGAAAAGGGCAGCGCGATGACGCGCTGCCCTTTTGTTATTTTTCAATGTAATGCTATTCTTCATCTTCGATGCCATTTTGGCGCTCACGCATGGAGAGGATATGCTCAGCTTTTTATTACGTTCTGTCTTTTTAGGCTTGGCTACTGCCGCAGTGGTATTACTGGCGGTTCCATCTTTGCGCAACAACGTAATTCCTGCCGCGCTTGATCCTCAACCTGTTAATATCGCATCAGTCGAGTTGACGTTTAATCAAGCAGTCCGAAGAGCAGCACCTGCAGTGGTAAACATCTACAGTCGTAAGTATGTTGAGAATGACCGCAGTAAACTCTCGACTCAAGGCCTGGGGTCAGGTGTGATTGTTAGTGAGAAGGGCTACATCATTACTAACTATCATGTGGTTGCTCAAGCTGATCAAATTGTTGTGGCATTACAAGACGGCAGAGCCGCAGCGGCTCAGCTCGTAGGGACAGATAAGCGTACTGATATAGCCGTGCTGCGTGTCGAAGGTTCGAATTTGCCCGTAATCCCTCTGAACTCTAACTACAAACCACAAGTGGGCGATGTAGTACTAGCCATCGGTAACCCATACAACCTTGGACAAACCACAACGTTCGGCATTATTTCTGCCACAGGTCGTTCATCTATTAGCGATGGTCGTCAAGCATTCATTCAAACCGATGCCGCCATCAATGAAGGTAACTCTGGTGGAGCCCTAGTGAACACACAAGGCGAGCTCGTCGGCATTAACACCGCCTCTTTTCAGCAAGCGACAGACTTAGAAACTTACGGTATTTCTTTTGCGATCCCTGCGCCGCTAGCGAGTAAGATCATGCAGAAAATCATCGCTGATGGCCGCGTGATTCGTGGTTATATTGGAATCGACGGCCAAGACATTAATGCGGTCACTGCTCGCCTACTTGGAAATGAACACATAGGTGGTATTGTCGTACTTGGTATTGATCCAAATGGTCCAGCCAATGCGGCAGGCTTCCAAAAGCAGGACATCATTATCAGTATTGATGGCAATAAAGTACAAGGGCGTCAGAGCGTTATGGATATCGTTACCGATTTACGTCCTGGCACCACCGTGGACGTCGGTATCATTCGCAAAGGAAAAGAGATGACCTTGAAAGTCACCATTGCCGAAGACAAGCAAGAAGCATAAAAAATCCCAGCCATTGGCTGGGATTTTTATTTGTGCGTTACTCGCTATCGCTCGATGTTTCCGTCGTATCGGAATCATCTAGCTCAACTTCAATGCGAGTGACTCGCTGCAAACCTCTCGGTAATAACCCACCTCGGCGACCACGTTCGCCACGGAAGTTATCAAGGTCAGACGGTTTAAGACCCAACTTTCGCTTACCCGCGTACAGCGTTAACGATGCACCTTTTGGTAAAGACATTAAGTGAGATAGTACTTCTTCTCGCTCTTTTGCTTTAGCAGCAGGAATGTTGATGATCTTATTCCCTTTACCTTTCGCCAGTTGTGGCAAGTCTTTGATTGGAAACAGCAGCATGCGACCTTGGTTAGTGATTGCTAAGATTTCATCAGAGTCTAAATCTTCAATCTCTTTTGGCGTCATGATCTCAGAGTTGGCAGGTAAAGTGACGAGCGCTTTACCACTGCGGTTTTTAGACAGCAAGTCCGCGCCTTTACATACAAAGCCGTAACCTGCATCTGAGCCCACCAGCCACAGCTGATCTTCTTCACTCATGATGACTTGGCGAATACTGCTACCAGCCGTAATATTCAAGCGACCGGTAATCGGCTCACCTTGACTACGAGCAGAAGGCAGTGAGTGCGATTCCAGAGAGTAACTTCGACCGTCACTACCTAGGAATACCGCAGGCTGATTACTCTTACCTCGTGCATGCGCTAAATACTTATCACCCGACTTATAGTTTAAGCCTTCGGCATCCACGTCATGGCCTTTCGCGTGACGAATCCAACCTTTCTCAGAAAGCACAACCGTGATTGGCTCACTTGGTACGAGGTCACGTTCAGTCAGCGCTTTTGCTTCTGCACGCTCAACCATTGGAGAGCGACGGTCATCACCGTATTTCTCTGCGTCTGCTTTGATTTCTTTTTTCAGTAGTGTGTTCAGACGACGCTCAGAACCGAGTAGCTGTTCTAGCTTCTCACGCTCTTTCTCTAGCTCGTCTTGCTCACCACGGATCTTCATCTCTTCTAGTTTTGCTAGATGACGAAGTTTGGTATCTAAAATTGCATCCGCTTGGATATCGGTAATACCAAAGCGTTCCATCAGCACCGCTTTTGGATCGTCTTCAGTACGGATGATCTCAATCACTTCATCTAGGTTGAGGTAAGCAACCAACAAACCTTCCAAGATGTGTAGACGAGCCATGACTTTGTCTAGGCGGTGTTGTAAACGACGACGCACAGTCGTACGACGGAACTCGATCCACTCAGATAGAATTTGCACCAGACCTTTAACTTGAGGACGGTTATCCAAACCAATCATGTTCAAGTTAACGCGGTAACTGCGCTCAAGATCCGTTGATGCGAACAAATGGTTCATCAACAAATCACAATCGACGCGGTTTGACTTAGGCACGACAACAATACGCGTAGGGTTCTCGTGATCCGATTCGTCACGAAGATCGTCAACCATTGGCAGCTTCTTCGCACGCATCTGGTTAGCGATTTGCTCAAGCAGTTTGGCACCCGATACTTGGTGAGGCAAAGAAGTGATAACAATATCAGAACCTTCTTTATGCCAAACCGCGCGCATTTTGATGCTGCCACGACCGTTGCGGTAAATCTTCTCGATATCCGCTTGCGGCGAGATAATTTCTGCTTCTGTTGGGTAATCCGGACCTTTGACATACTGCATCACGTCCGGCAGTTCTGCTTTCGGGTTGTCGATCAAATGAATAGTCGCATCTGCGATTTCACAAACGTTGTGCGGTGGGATGTCTGTTGCCATACCAACGGCAATGCCGGTTACACCGTTAAGCAGGATATGAGGCAGACGTGCTGGCAACATTTGTGGCTCTTTCATTGTGCCATCAAAGTTAGGTTGCCATTCAACCGTGCCCTGACCAAGTTCGCCAAGCAATACTTCAGCAAACTTAGACAGTTTTGCTTCGGTATAACGCATTGCCGCAAATGATTTCGGATCATCTGGCGCACCCCAGTTACCTTGACCATCCACTAATGGATAGCGGTAAGAGAATGGCTGAGCCATCAATACCATCGCTTCGTAACACGCTGAATCACCGTGCGGATGGTATTTACCTAGCACGTCACCAACGGTACGTGCAGATTTTTTGTATTTTGCTGATGCAGAGAGACCAAGCTCTGACATCGCATAAATGATGCGTCGTTGAACCGGCTTTAAGCCATCACCAATGTATGGCAAGGCGCGGTCCATGATTACGTACATCGAGTAGTTCAGATAAGCGTCTTCAGTGAACTTGCGCATTGGCAATTGTTCGACGCCATCGTAGGTAATTTCTGTAGACATCCGTTACACCTCTGCCAAGTCGCCGTTGTTTTGTAGCCAAGAACGACGGTCATCTGCACGCTTTTTACCTAGCAGCATGTCCATCATTTCCATGGTCGCCGTAGAGTCGTCAATGGTTAACTGCACTAAGCGACGCGTGTTCGGATCCATGGTGGTTTCACGCAACTGAAGTGGGTTCATCTCACCCAGACCTTTGAATCGTTGCACGTTGATTTTGGCTTTCTTCTTCGACAAGCGCTCTAAAATGCCATCTTTTTCATCATCATCGAGGGCGTAGAACACTTCTTTCCCGCAGTCGATTCGATACAGAGGCGGCATCGCCACATAGATATGACCCGCTTCCACTAGTGCGCGGAAGTGACGAGTAAATAGAGCACAAAGCAGCGTTGCGATGTGAAGACCATCCGAGTCCGCATCGGCAAGGATACAGATCTTACCGTAACGAAGACTCTCGAGGTTGTCGCTATCTGGGTCAATACCCAAAGCAACAGAAATATCGTGTACTTCTTGAGACGCAAGAACTTGATCGGCAGAGACTTCCCACGTGTTCAAGATCTTACCACGCAGTGGCATCACGGCTTGGAATTCACGGTCACGTGCCTGTTTTGCCGAGCCACCCGCAGAGTCACCCTCCACAAAGAAGATTTCAGTGCGACTTAAGTCCTGTGCTGAACAGTCGGTCAACTTACCTGGCAGTGCTGGGCCGGACGCCACTTTCTTACGTACGACTTTTTTCGCTGCACGCATACGACGGTGTGCGTTAGCGATACAGACTTCTGCCAATTGCTCTGCGAGCTGAGGCTTTTCGTTCAACCAAAGACTGAACGCATCTTTTACAACGCCAGAGACAAATGCCGCGGTTTGACGAGAAGACAGACGTTCTTTGGTCTGGCCTGCAAATTGCGGGTCTTGAATCTTAACCGACAGCACGTAAGAACAGCGGTCGAAAACGTCATCACCCGTTAGCTTCACACCACGAGGTAATAGATTACGGAACTCACAGAATTCGCGCATCGCTTCCAACAAGCCTTGGCGTAAACCATTAACGTGCGTACCACCTTGAGCGGTTGGGATTAGGTTAACGTAGCTTTCGGTGATCATCTCACCGCCTTCTGGCTGCCAAATTACCGCCCAGTTTGCCGCTTCAGTATCCGCCAAGAACTCACCAGTAAATGGTTCTTCAGGAATAACTGGATAGCCTTTTACACCTTCCGCAAGATAGTCTTTCAAACCATCTTCGTAGTACCACTTATAGTCTTTGCCATTAACTTTGTCGGTTAATGTGATTTCTAAGCCCGGACACAAAACCGCTTTTGCGCGCAGGTTGTTGACTAGGCGCGTCACAGAGAAGTTAGCCGAATCGAAGTACTTCGCATCAGGCCAGAAATGTACGCTGGTACCGCGATTGCGACGACCACATGTGCCAGTTACGGTCAGATCAGACACTTTCTCGCCGTGTTCAAATGCAATTTCATACACTTGACCATCACGACGAACTGTTACTTCAACGCGTTTTGACAACGCGTTTACTACAGATATACCTACCCCGTGCAAACCACCAGAGAATTGGTAGTTTTTGTTAGAGAACTTACCACCCGCATGTAGCTTACATAGAATTAGCTCTACGCCTGATACTTTCTCTTCTGGGTGGATATCAACAGGCATGCCTCGACCATCATCGATCACTTCGAGTGATTGGTCAGCATGTAGGATGACTTGTACTTTTGAGGCATGTCCGGCTAGCGCTTCATCGACACTGTTGTCGATAACTTCTTGGCCCAAATGGTTTGGGCGCGCTGTATCCGTATACATCCCTGGTCGGCGACGTACTGGCTCTAAGCCATTCAGTACTTCAATGGCACCAGCATTATATTGTTCAGTCATAATACGGAATTATTCTCAAAGTTTACTTGTTGCCTGAGTATCACCAATGGGCGTACCCATACTCAGGAAACGAAAAAGCCACCCTGTTCACATCACTAAGAGTTTGTAAACATGATGCATAACAAAGTAGCCAGGGTCCTCGACCCTTAAGATCTTTTGGCAAAACATAGTCGGAAAGCATACCGCCCATGTCAAGAAACGGTTGGATATATCAATAAAAACTATGAGCCTTTTCCAATCGCTTTCGAATTACAGTTCTAGAAATTCGATAATCTGTGCAGGATAACGCTCAAAGCCTACAAAACTGTGATCACCGCCTTGTTCTACTGTTTGCTTAGCGTCTGCAAACTTATCTACCGCTTGTCGATAGTCTAAAACCTCATCTTCTGTTTGTTGCAATAACCAAAAAGAATGTGGCGACGCGATGCTTTGTACATCAAGAGCTTTTAACTCGTCAATATGACAAGCTTCAAGTGTATAGGTTTCATGCGTATATGGGTTAGTTTGCTTACCCAAATAATCTACTAGCAACTCATAAGGCTTGACTGCGGGGTTGACCACTACCGCTTTAAACCCAAACTTGTCATTTAGCCACGTTGACATAAAACCGCCTAATGAGCTGCCCACTAGACCAATTTTATAGTCGTCTTTATATTGCTCGATAATATCCAACAACATTTTCGCCGCTTGCTGAGGATAACAAGGTAACTGGGGAACAATCACCTTAATATCAGGTCTATGTTGCTCGCAGTAGGCTCTCATCACATTCGCTTTCATGGAGAGTGGAGAGCTATTAAAGCCATGGATATAGAGAAGAAGTGAAGGTTTACTCATAGATATCTCGCACAAAAAAGCGAGCCCGAACAGAGAGCTCGGGCGCGTTAGTAGCCGTTAGAAGAGAAGTCTGGTTGGAACTGGCCATCAGGAAGCCGACCTACTTGGGTCGTAATATCGCCACAAGCGTGTAGTTGCAGCTCCCGCCAACCAGGCGAAGTGGTATCAAGGGCAAAATCATCCGAGTTAGGCTTAAACTGAACACAAGTTGAGGGTGTTGCCATCACTCGAATACCCTTGTGAAGCACATTCATATCTTGATGAACATGGCCACAGAGAATGCCTTTCACGTTATCAAAACGCTCGACAACCTGCCAAAACGCTTCGGCATCTTTTAAAGTATGTTGATCAAGCCACGCGCTTCCCACCAGTAACGGGTGATGATGCAACAAAACAAGTGTGTGTCTTTCTGGGTGTTCGGCTAGCTTTTCTTCGAGTAGCGTTAATTGCTGATCACTCAAGCGCCCATGAGGAACGCCAACCACTTGCGAGTCTAAAAGAATTAACTGCCAATGCTCGCCAAGCAATACATGCTCTGCGGCTTTGATTTGTGGCGAAGGCAAAACACTGCCCATATTAGGCTTGTAATCATGATTACCAGGTAGCCAAAAACAGTCTTTCTCTAGCGGTTCAATGCCGTTGGCAAAGCGCTGATAAGATTCTGCACTATGGTCTTGGGAAATATCCCCCGTCGCCAAGATGTAATCAAACGCCACGTTGCGGCGTAAAACATCAGCAACAACAGCATTGAAGCTATCGACTGTTTTTACGCTTAGCAAACTTCCCTCATCGGCAGCAAACAGATGAGTATCCGTAATTTGTAAAAGTTTGATGCTGTCACTAGATGATTGCAAAATGAAAACCTGATTCGTCCACTATATCGTTATTTGTTATTTTCCTTTAGTGACGTGACGATCAATTGAAGGCAAGTGGTGTTCTACTGATACCACTTCGTAAACAAAACGTCAGCCATTCACCGAGGAATGTGTTTAATTGATGCTTTTCATCTTTCTGCATCAGTTGGTCATTGGGATAATCATACTTAGCTTTTATGCGAGAGAACTCTCCGCTTGAGCATACTTCGGCTACTCTCGCATCATGATAAAGCCTGACAGACATCGTCGGTAAAGGAAACACTGGCGTTTCATCACTCTGACATATCTCAACAACTGTGGTGTATTTTGTGATTTCATTCACGGTCAATTGGTAAACCATGTTCGCCGCTTGGTAGCAACGTACATCCCCAACTTCGGCAGAAGCAGGCAATAAGGCGTTCAACTTAGCGTAGTTGGTCTCATACGTTCTCATAAGACCAGCTAAATCAACATGATATTGTTGTTTTTCAGCCAATTGTGCCATTACTCACTCTCCACCGTTTGGGATTGTCCCCATTCTGACTTTAACTCTTGATGGTGTAATTGCAGCCATTGCAACGCAATAATCGACGCACCATTTTCAAATTTCCCGTCCTTCACCCATTGATACGCCGTTTCACGACTCATGACATGAACTCGGATATCTTCATTCTCATAGTCTAAACCATGAATGCCGTGCGCTTTAGACGCATCCACTTCACCAACAAAGACGTCTAGCTTTTCCGAGCAACCACCAGCCGAAGGATAATAAGAAGTGACAGGTATAACGCGCCCCACCTGAATCCCCGCTTCTTCGACAGCCTCTCGACGAATTACGGCTTCAGCTGATTCATCGCGGTCAATCATACCGGCGACAATTTCTAGCTGCCAAGGGTGTTCATGTTCCAACGCGCCAATACGAACCTGTTCAATGATTACGACCTGGTCCGTCTTTGGATCATAAGGAAGCATCGCTGCTGCGTGACCACGCTCGAACATTTCTCGTTCGACAACTCCACTCCAACCACCAGCAAATAGCCTATGCTGAAAGCGGTATTTCACCATTTTGAAAAAACCTTCAAATAAGGTTTCTTTCGAGATGACTTTTACATCTCGCGAAGTAAAATCTTGTTGTTGTTTGTCACGCTGTTGCATTCAACACCTCTCTGAGTGAATCCTGTAGTTTACTCATTGTTATTCGCTTGCTCAAAGGACTTGGCTCAACTTTTTGTATAATAGTTACAAATTAATTTAAGTCTTCGCTAAAAATTTATTGCACAAGTGGATAATTACGTGTAAAAAAGTGCAAACTTTAGAGTAAATATCGTGCAAATTGAGTTAAACTACTGAGAATTAACCAATCTATGGACCGCGGGAATAGAAAATGAAAAAATTGCTTCCACTATTTATCAGTGCAGCGCTAGGTAGCATGAGTACGTCTGCGTTCGCAGACTCTTTGGCTGAAATCTACGACTTGGCAAAACAAAATGATCCACAATTGCTCAGTGTAGCAGCACAACGTGACCAAGCTTTCGAAGCAATCACCTCAAGCCGTAGTGCTCTATTACCACAGATCAACCTTACTGCGGGTTACAATTTAACTCGTGGTGATACTGAATACGATTCAAATCTAATTAGCGACGTATCAAACGATGGCAACGCGCTAACCGCTGGCGTTAGCTTTTCACAAGCACTTTACAACCGCGCATCTTGGATCTCTCTAGATACTGCTGAGAAAAGTGCTCGCCAAGCAGACGCAACTTACGCAGCGACGCAACAGGCACTGATTCTTCGCGTGTCACAAGCGTATTTTGAAGTTCTACGCGCACAAGATAATCTTGTTTTCGTACGTGCAGAAAAAGCCGCGGTTGGCCGTCAACTTGAGCAAACTAAACAGCGTTTTGAAGTAGGTTTGTCTGCAATCACTGACGTGCATGACGCACAAGCTCAGTACGACCAAGTGCTAGCGGACGAAGTGTTGGCAGAAAACGCGCTAACTAATAGCTACGAGTCACTGCGTGAAATTACAGGCCAAGAGCACAAAGATCTCAACATTTTGGACACTGGCCGCTTCACTGCTAGCCCATCGACCGTACCAGCTGAATCCCTCATTGATGAAGCAAAAACCAAAAACCTGACCTTGCTATCTTCACGTATTCTTCAAGACATTGCGCGTGACAATATTTCACTAGCAAGCTCTGGCCACCTACCAACGCTCTCTCTAGACGGTGGTTACAACTACGGTGATACTTCTCATAGCTCTCGTGACAACACGACAGACAACTTCAATATTGGTGTGAACCTTGCTGTACCGCTATACACAGGTGGTAACGTAACCTCTCAAACCAAACAAGCTGAATACGCGTACGTGGCAGCAAGCGAAGATCTTGAAGCACAGTACCGTAGCGTAGTCAAAGATGTTCGCGCACAAAACAACAACATTAACGCCTCTATCGGCGCATTACGTGCGTATGAGCAAGCGGTTATTTCTGCACGCTCTGCACTAGAAGCAACAGAAGCTGGCTTTGATGTAGGTACTCGTACTATCGTTGATGTACTGGACGCGACTCGTCGTCTATACGATGCGAACAAAAACCTATCGAACGCTCGTTACGACTACATTTTAAGTGTTCTTCAGCTACGCCAAGCAGTTGGTACGCTAAGCGAACAAGACATCTTGGACGTTGATGCAGGTTTGAAAGCGGCAAAATAACCGCGAACTGAATACTTCAGGTCTTAATAAATAAAAAACGCCAGTTGAGTTATCAGCTGGCGTTTTTTATTACTTGTAGTTCAGAGCTTAAAAGTGCCTCTGAACTACAAGTATCAAAAAGGCCGCACTTAGCGACCTTTATGAGCAAATAGCATTTCAATGCTAACAAACAGCAGCCTTAGCCCTTACCGCCTTTGATTGCATTAATGATTTCACTGGTCGAGCAGCCATCTTCAAAGTTCAATACACGAACTTCACCACCCGCCGCAATGACTTCTTTACCACCAGCAATCTCTTCTGGTTTGTAGTCACCACCTTTTACTAGCAAGCTTGGTAGAACTTCTGAGATCAAACGCTGCGGCGTATCTTCACTAAATGGTACAACCCAATCCACAGCGCCCAAACCTGCCAACACCGCCATGCGGCGATCGGTTGGGTTTACCGGACGACCAGGGCCTTTAAGGCGTTTTACTGACTCATCGGTATTAACCGCAACGATTAGGCGATCGCCCAGTTCAGCAGCATGGTTTAAGTAAGACACATGCCCAGCGTGTAGAATATCAAAGCAGCCGTTTGTCATAACGACTTTCTCGCCACGAGCACGTGCTTTTTTCACCGCTTCGATCAGTGCTTTTTCTGAAATCACACCGTAATCCGTGTCTTGGCTGCCATGTACCGCTTCTGCTAATTCAATCTCAGAAAGCGTTGACGTGCCTAGTTTACCAACCACAACACCTGCCGCTGCGTTTGCTAGTGCACACGCTTCTTCAAATGATTTGCCTGCGGCAACAGACGCTGCCAATACAGAGATAACCGTGTCGCCCGCACCTGTCACGTCGTACACTTCTTTCGCTTGAGTTGGAAGGTGGAACGGTTCCTGGCCACGACGAATCAAGGTCATTCCGTTTTCGCTGCGTGTCACTAAAAGCGCTTCAAATTCAAACTCTTCAACCAAAGCCAGTGCTTTCTCTACTAGCTCTTGGTCAGATTTCACTTTACCTACAACGTCTTCGAACTCTTTCATGTTTGGCGTAAGAAGTGTTGCGCCACGGTAGCGTTCAAAATCCGCACCTTTCGGGTCAATGAAAACCGGAATATTTGCTGCGCGCGCTTTTTGAATGTATGCCTGAACATGCTCTAACGAACCTTTTGCGTAGTCAGACATAATCACGGCTTTAACGTTTGGCAGTGCGGCATCCATACGTGATAGCACAGGTGCAGAATCTGTGTTTTCAAACTTGTCTTCGAAGTCGAGACGAATAAGCTGTTGTCCACGGCTCATTACGCGAAGCTTCGTAATCGTTGGGTAATCAGGCAGTGCAACGAAATCGCACTTCACATTGAGTGAGCTCAGCGTCTCCGTCAGCACTTTTGCAGGCTCATCTTCCCCAGTTAGACCAACAATGTGAGCATGGCCACCTAGTGATGCGATGTTCATCGCAACGTTCGCAGCACCACCAGGACGCTCTTCATTGTTTTCTACTTTTACAACAGGAACCGGCGCTTCAGGAGAAATGCGCCCGGTTGGGCCATACCAGTAACGATCTAGCATGACATCACCGATGATGAGCACACCAGCGCTGTTGTAATCAGGTAGAATTGGTTTCATTGTTGGTCTCCAAAAATTAAATCGAAGTGAGTTTATCACAGCCCTTATCGAGGCTAAATATATGGTCTTAACTGAACCACTGATTCCAAGCCTGTTTTACCCACTCCCTTTCGGCAACAAACTTATCTTCCACCACATCAGCGTCTAAATTGAGTAGATTTCGGCGGTGTATTTCGTTGCGCATTGTCGTGTAAGCACGTATCAACTGCATTGCTTGGTCTTCGTCCATAACATCTTGCGCAATGAGCGTTTCAAAGATGCGCACATTATCACACCAACGCGTCAATTTCGGCTTATCATGACTATAGTTGAGCACTAGGTACTGAGCGAGAAATTCGATATCGGTAATCCCACCTACATCTTGCTTGAGCATAAAGCGGCCTGGCTTTTTCCCCCCAAGATGACCGCGCATTTTTTCTCTCATTTCGACAACGTCTTTTTTCAGTTCAGCTTGATCGCGTGCTTTGCACAACACATCATGCCGCGTATTGTGAAATGCGATCGCCAGTGGTTCATCACCATAAATCATGCGCGCGCGGACAAGTGCTTGATGCTCCCATGTCCACGCGTCTTGATGTTGATAGTCGTCGAACGCGTCCGTTGGGCTAACCAACAAACCCGATGCACCGGACGGACGCAATCGGGTATCGACTTCGTATAAAATACCGGAAGCGGTGCGAGTGGAGAAAATATGAATGATACGCTGTGCTAAACGAAGGTAGAACTGACGACCATCAATCTCTTTTTTGCCGTCAGTGTAGACATTGACTGGGCAGTCATGCATGAAGACAATATCCAAATCGGAGTTATAGCCGAGCTCCCACCCTCCGACTTTACCATAACCAATTACAGCAAAGCCTTTGCCTTCACGATCTTTCACATGCGTTGGCTCGCCATACTTTTCAGATACTTGAAACCAAGCCTGACTGATCACCGCATCCACGATAGCTTCCGCTAAATAAGTTAAATGGTCACTCACTTTCATCACTGGCAATGCGCCAGCAATATCTGCCGCTGCAATACGCAAAATACAAATTTGCTTAAACTGACGCAACGCTTCCATTTGCTGTTCCATATCATCTTCAGGAATACGTGCCAAATAATCACGTAGCTCTGTACGGTAACTGTCTAATGGAATGGGATTGTACAGCTGCGCAGGGTCGATTAACTCATCAAGCAAGATAGGATAACGAGACAGCTGCTCTGAAATCATTGGGCTTGCGGTACACAAACGTACGAGCTGCACCAGAGCCGCTGGATGCTCATCCAATAATTCCAAGTAAGTTGTGCGAGTGCAGATGTTGTGTAGCAAGTGAAGTACACGAGATAAACCAAACTGTGCATCAGGATGGGCAAAGACCGCATCAAACACTTTCGGCATCAAACGATTGAGCACTTCGCGTCCACGTGGGCCTAACGTTTTTTTGGCCAGATCGGTTTTAAAGTTGATGATGGTTTTCGCGCATGAAGCAAAGTCTTCAATCTGAATATCCTGCTGCAAGATATGCTCAAGAACGTCTTGTTTGTCGGCCATATCCCATAGCTCATGAAAATGACGAGCAACAGTAGTCCCCTCGTCTTCTTCATCATCACCAATTAGTGATTCAAAAACTTGGTGAACATTTGCCATATGCTGCTGGGTTTGCTCAATTAATTGCTCCCAACAGCTCATTTTCATCGCAGTGGCGAGCTTTAAGCGTTCGGTTTCGCAATCAGGCAGCGTCTGGGTTTGCTTATCCGCCATTGCTTGCAACAAGTTTTCTAATTGACGCAAGTACTTGTATGCAGCTTCTAGATCGCTGACTTCTTTTGGAGTAAGCAATGCCAGTTCTTCAATGCCTTGCAGCGTTTCCAACAGCCCTCGATTACGCAAAGAAGGCTCTCGACCACCTCGAATCAATTGAAAAACTTGAGCGATAAATTCAATTTCTCGGATGCCACCCGCACCTAGCTTAATGTTGTTATTCAACCCTCGGCGGCGAACCTCGCTACTGATCATCGACTTCATTCGTCGCAAAGATTGAATCGCACTGAAATCAATATAACGACGAAAAACAAAAGGGCGCAGCATTTGGCGTAGCTCTTGATACTGCGGGTACATCTCACATCCCATCACCCGAGCTTTGATCATCGCGTAACGTTCCCAATCTCGCCCCTGCTCTTGGTAATAATCTTCAAGTGCGGCATAGCTCATTACCAAGGGGCCACTTTCTCCAAATGGGCGAAGTCGCATGTCGACGCGGTAGCAAAAACCATCGAAGGTTTGTTGGTCGAGCGCTTTGATGATGCGTTGACCAAGACGAGTAAAGAACTGGGCATTAGCAATGCTTCGGCGTGCGCCTTGGGTTTCGCCATTCTCTGGGTACGTGAAAATTAAATCAATATCGGAAGAAAAGTTTAGCTCGCCACCACCCAGTTTCCCCATACCGATAATTAACATCGGCTGCACTTCACCGTCCTCACTTGTTGGCGTGCCCCACTCCTGACAACACACTTGATATTGCCATTGATAGGTTTCAAAAATCATCGCTTCTGCCAACTCAGATAAGTGGCTTAAAGACGTCTCTAGCGACCATGCATGCGTGAAATCCTTCCACGCAATGTACACCATTTCTCGGTTGCGAAACTGACGCAACACGCGATGGCCAGACATCTCATCAGGACATTGTTCCAACAGTTCAGCAAGGCGTGAGCGGTAAGACTCCTGACGACTTGGCTGCGCTAACATACTTGGCAACTCACGGGCTAGGACTTCATCGCGATGAATGGCTTCAGTTATAAACTGGCTTAAGCCCGCCACATAACGAAATTGCTGCGCAACCTCATCGGGCCAAAGGGGAAAATAACCTGCGTCTTGGGCGTTTTGTACGGCAGATTCAGCGATAGAAATCAGTGGCGAAGGCAGCTGCATTTTTCTTCCTTGTTTGAAAAGCACGGTAACTCATTCTTTATACCAGACTGAAAGCAAATAAAAACGCCCACAAAAGGTTTGTGGGCGTTTTATCAAAAGTTCGGGATCGAATATTAAACTTGGAAAGATTTGATCTTCTTGTCTAGCTCACCTGCATTATTTTGCATCATTTCAGAGGTTTCTAGCAGCTCGGTAACAACAACAACTGAGGCTTCAACCAACTCACGTACATTGGTGAGGTTTTGGCTCATCTCTTCTGCAACACTGCTTTGCTGACCAGACGCCGTCGCGATCTGGAAGTTCATGTCATTGATTTGCGTCACTTGCCCAACAATACCATCGAGCTCAGATCCAGCATTAGAAACCAGCTCGTTTCCATCTGCCGCTTCTACAACGCTTTTTTCCATGAGTTCTACCGCAGATTCAGCACTGGTTTGCAGCTGTGCGATCATCTCTTGAATTTCTACCGTCGCTTGTTGTGTACGTTGGGCAAGGTTACGAACTTCATCTGCAACCACAGCAAAACCCCGCCCAGCCTCGCCAGCTCGCGCCGCTTCAATCGCCGCATTCAGTGCAAGCAGGTTGGTTTGTTCAGAAATGCCTTGAATCGTCCCTACAACGCTACCAATGGCTTCAACACGTTCTTCAACTTGGTTAACCGCTTGTGCCGATGAAGCGATATCCGACGAAAGTTCACTCATTTTCGCCATTGTACTTTGCAAGAACTGCTGACCAGAAATTGCTTGTGCGGAAGCTTGCTCTGTTAGAGAAGATGCCGTCTGGGCATGTTCCGCAACCGTTTGGACCGTCGACGACATTTCACTCATCGCCGTAGCAAGTTGATCAATTTCGTTAAACTCTTCTTGCGCCGATTCCTTCGTTTCCGACATGCTCAGCGTCATGACTTCGGTGAGCGTTGATAATTCATCAGACGCATTAATTTGCATTTGAATAACATCGTGCAATTGTCGACGTGTCTTTTCTAATTCACGTGCCACGTCTCCGTATTCATCTTTACAATCCATACCAAATGGAACAGAGAGGTTCTTGCTCGCCATCAGTTTGATCGCGTCGCTCAGATACTGTGTTTGACGCAACATCACTCTAGCCGCCGCTAATAAGAGCACGACAAAAACCACAATCAATAAGGCGGTTTGCCAAGCAACTTGCGTTAAATATGCTTCATAATGCTGTTGGGCAACTTGCGCGTTTTGTGTCGCCGCTAAAAGTGAGTCGTAAAAAGTGTTTGCGTCCCACAGTTGTTTTGCCACGATCAGGACAGTACTGAAGACCATCAACATGACCATTTTAGGCACCAGTCGAATGTCGGATATGATCCTTTCCCATGGCTTAAATGCCAGCTTTTCCATTGTCAGTTCTCCACCGAGTCTTATATAGTCTTTATCTATAATCTTTATATTACTTATAGTTATGTTCGCGCTTTGCGTGGTTACGCGATTTATTTTGAGCTTCGTATGAAAAACAATGATATCAAAGACAGCACACGACCGATGGGCCTGTTGTCACTAATATTGTCTTTTATGGCACTATTTGTGATCTCTGGCTTGTTGTTTTTCCCGATCGATCACGAAACCCGTCAAGTTCTTATCGGTCTGGATTTCATAATCTGTAGTATTTTTCTACTACAGCTCACCATTGATTTGATCCGGTCCACAGATCGCTGGTTATTCCTTAAACGTCATTGGATAGATTTCGTGGCGAGTATCCCATTGATAGAGCCCCTGCGCTTTGCTCGTATTTTTCATATTATGCGAGTGGCATTAGTACTGCGTTCGTCAAAGTTCATTTTGCATCAGCTCAAAGAAAACCGCCGCGAAACCACGGTCGCCTCTATACTGCTATTGATGGTTATCCTCATAACACTCGGTTCTAGTGCAATGCTGTTTATCGAAGCGAAAAACCCAGAAGCGAATATTCGTACTGGCGCCGATGCTTTGTGGTGGGTATTTGTAACAATCTCAACGGTTGGTTACGGCGATCATTATCCAGTGACCTCCATAGGAAAGTTTTTGGCTGTCATCATCATTGTTTGCGGGGTGGGTATCTTTGGTATGATCTCGGGTCTTATCACCTCTATCCTTACTGCCCCAACGAAACAACAGACGCACAGTTCAATCAATAAAGAACGTATGCTCGAGCAGCTCCTAAGCCAACAAGCGCAAATACTAGAACGACTCGATTTCATGGAAAAAGAGCTACAACAACGTAAAACAGAGACAAAAAAATAGGACCATGCGGTCCTATTTTTTTGTTCTTATCACCAGAACGATCATTCACGCCAATAAGGCTGAACTTCCACACTGATCGCTCGGGTTTGATCCATTGCATGCAAAATTGAGCGCTCTTGACGGTGCAACCAGCGTTCTAACTGCTCTTTTTCTGCGTCTTCCAGCATATCAACCAACGGGAGTAAGTGGTTCAGCATTAGCAGATCATCGATACCATGCACTAGATCCGCCCATGGTAAACGGAAGCTGTTACGCTCATCCGAGTTATACAAACTCGCGAAACCAATACCAGTATAGAGGTTACGCAATAAGCGATAACGCTGATCAACGTACTCTTGCGCCGTCAAATCGCGCTCTGCTGGGAAAGCTTCCATTAGCTCAGCCCAAGTGCGATCGAGCTGAGTAACTGAAAACGGCATGATGTTACTTGCCATCTTTTCACGTGCTTTTTCATCAAGAAATGGCTGCCAACCGCGTGCTAAGATCCAGCGGCTTAGATCCAGCAGTAACCCTGTGTAACGCGCGGAATTGAGCAACCCTAGCACTTCTTCACGGCTTGGCAACTCTTGTAACTGCTGAGTCAGCTCAGATACTAAGAACTTACGCGCATCCAACTTACGCAGCACATTGCCTTTGTCATCTAAGAGCTCTTCAAGGTGTGCATGCTCATCCAACCAACTCAGTTCTTCTTCCAACCATTTAAGCTCTTGGCGCAGAATCGCACTCGCGCGACGAGGGACAATCCCGCCAAAAATAGTCAATGTTTGACGAATGAAACGAATGGCATTACTGATTTCACGCAGTGCTTCCACGCTGTCACGCTCAGCATAAATTTGCTCGTGATAATGCCAATGAGACAAAGCGTGCTCTAAAGAGTTGATCAAGCAAAATTCAACGGTATCCGTCGGACTACTGTCCACAAGTGCCAATGATTTTACTTCATCACCCGCATAACCGCTTGCAAGTCGATAACCTTTCGCCGCTTTGCTCAAGTTACCCAAGCGCATACCGCCTTGCTCGCAAAAGCTGCGTGCCAGTGTGAATAAAGCTTCGGTTTGGCCAGACTTAAGTTCCAGTTCAACTTCGCAAATTGGCTCTTGCTTCTCTTCTTCGTCTTCACCTTTGGCTACAACTAAGCCTTGGTCAAAGGCAACTTCAATCTGACTGCCATCGGGCATGCCAATCAGCCATTGTTCACGTGTGAAGTTGGTCGAGAATAATGGCATAAGCTCGGATTGCAGCGTTTCTGCATCTTTACCTGGAGGCCAAATATCTAGAGGATGAAGCGACAGATTAGGCTCGTCGCTAGTGTGCTCAGCATTGTATTCTGGTCTTTGATGTAAGCCTGCGACGACGCGTCCTGCTGTCTTTACGGTTTGGACGAATACATCATCAAAACGGCGAATTCTTAAACCAATGTCGTGCTTTCTAAGCCATTTATCGGCAGTATCAAAATAGGTGTTACCCAAGTCACGACAACTATGCTGAAGTACTTTTGTCTCAGAAATTTTTTCTTTTAAAGTTTCTGAAAATTCAGGAGAAACAAAAAACTTCAGTTCTATTTCGGTTTCCATAGCTATACCTTTCAAAGCAGATAGAAACAGGATATTGCGTAATTTCTCACACGGCAAGAGAGAAATATCGCCGGAATGATGATCTAAAACAGTTTTAATGAGCGATTTAATGCGTTACCATGCGCGCCTTTATAGCCATCGTTCAACATTTCGCCAAGCACTCAGAAATGGTGTATGTTTTTTTAAGGTTATAGTTATTAGGTTGAATGACCATGCCAGTAAATACAATTATGGGGTTATTTGCAAAGTCCCCAATTAAGCCTTTGCAACGCCACGTTGTGTGTGTCAACGAATGTTGTTCACACTTGGTGAAATTCTTTGAAGTATCTTCAAAGGGTGATTGGGAAAAAGCAGCAGAAATCCGTGCACAAATTTCTCACTTAGAGAAAGAAGCGGATGTGCTGAAACGTGAAATCCGTCTAAAACTGCCTCGCGGTTTGTTCATGCCAGTCGACCGTACTGACATGCTTGAGCTTTTGACTCAACAGGACAAACTTGCAAACCTGGCAAAAGACATTGCTGGCCGTGTATATGGTCGTCAACTTGTCATCCCTGAGGCTCTCCAACCAAACTTCCTCGCTTACGTTCAACGTTGTCTTGATGCTGCCGATCAGGCGCAAAAGGTAATCAATGAACTTGATGAATTGCTAGAAACCGGCTTCAAAGGCCGTGAAGTGACGCTCGTCGCTGAAATGATTCATCAATTAGACGTTATCGAAGATGATACCGATGCCATGCAGATTGAACTTCGCCAGCAGTTGATGGTGATTGAAGCTGACATGAACCCTATCGATGTCATGTTCCTATACAAGATTCTTGAATGGGTAGGTGGTATTGCCGACCAAGCGCAGCGCGTAGGTGCTCGTTTGGAAGTCATGCTATCTCGATCTTAAAACATAAAGTTAACGACATAACGAAGAGCATAATTAACACGTGTCATAGGGACGATGACTATTTTCATCGTCTTATGGTTTGGCGCGCGTAAAATTTTGTTCCGCTTGTTATAAAACAACTAGGTATTACGATGGATATCCTTGCGAACTACGGCACTGTCCTGATTATTGTTGCAGCGATTTTTGGTTTCATGATGGCGATTGGTATTGGCGCGAACGACGTTGCTAATGCGATGGGTACATCTGTAGGTTCAAAAGCGCTAACTGTAAAACAAGCTATCATCATTGCGATGATCTTCGAATTTGCAGGTGCTTACCTTGCAGGCGGTGAAGTAACCGACACTATCCGTAAAGGTGTAATCGAAACTTCTTTATTTGCTAGTCAACCAGATGTTCTTGTCTACGGCATGATGTCTGCGCTTTTAGCAGCAGGTACATGGCTGCTTCTTGCTTCTTACATGGGCTGGCCAGTATCAACGACTCACTCAATCATCGGTGCAATCATTGGTTTTGCATGCGTATCAGTAGGTACTGAAGCGGTTGACTGGGGCAGCGTTCAAGGCATTGTTGGTAGCTGGATTATTACGCCAGTGATTTCAGGTTTCTTTGCTTACGTTATCTTTGTCAGCGCACAACGCCTGATTTTTGATACAGAGAACCCTCTGTTTAACGCGAAACGTTTTGTACCTGTTTACATGTTCATCACAACAATGGTGATTGCACTTGTAACCATCAAAAAAGGTCTAAAACACGTTGGTCTTCACCTGACCAATGGTGAAGCCTGGATGTGGGCAGCAGCAGTTTCAGCACTTGTGATGATTGGCGGCTACGTATACATCCAGAAAAAATTCGCTAATCGCGAAGAGGACCGCAGCTTTTCTGGCGTGGAAGGTATCTTCAGCGTTCTGATGGTTATCACCGCTTGTGCGATGGCATTTGCACACGGTTCAAACGACGTTGCAAACGCCATTGGTCCACTGTCTGCTGTCGTATCGACTGTTGAACACATGGGCGAAATCAGCACGAAAAGCGCCATCGCTTGGTGGATTCTACCTCTTGGTGGTATTGGTATCGTGGTCGGTCTTGCAACACTAGGTCACAAAGTAATGGCAACCGTTGGTACAGGCATCACTGAGCTAACGCCTAGCCGCGGTTTTGCAGCACAGCTAGCAACAGCATGTACGGTAGTTCTAGCGTCTGGTACAGGCCTGCCAATTTCAACCACTCAAACATTGGTTGGTGCGGTTCTCGGTGTTGGCTTTGCTCGTGGTATCGCAGCACTGAACCTAGGCGTAGTTCGTAACATCGTGGCATCATGGATCGTTACACTACCAGCGGGTGCGTTATTGGCCGTAGTATTCTTCTACGGACTTCAAGCGATGTTCGCTTAAGACACTCGTCAATAGAATGTAAGCGCTTTGTCATTATTGACTCAAACGCACAGAAAGGGAGGCTTTGCCTCCCTTCTTTGTTGCACCGAAGTTTGAAACTGCATACTATTCGTCTATTTCCGGCTCCAATCATTCGGTGCCAACGCTGTCTCCAAGAAAAATCGTTAAGGGATTTACTATGAAAAAACTAATCATCACGGTTTTGTTTACTTTGCTAGCAGCGCCAGCGGCCCTAGCAGCAGACCGTTATATTTCTGATGACCTCTTCACTTTTATGCACTCAGGTCCAAATAACACCTACCGTATTATTGGTAGTGTTAACGCCGGTTCTAAAGTACAACTGATTAAAACCAACCGAGATACTGGCTACACGCAAGTTCGTGATGACCGTGGTCGCACTGGTTGGGTACAAAGCAAGTTTGTGACAAACCAAGAGAGCATGGCAATTCGCCTTCCTCGCATTGAGAAAGAGCTAGCCGAAGTAAAAGAGCAGCTTGCTAATGCTCGTCAAACTTCTGATGCAGAGAAAGCAGGTCTTGTTACCTCTCTCGAAACACGTAACCAACAAATTTCAGATCTAGAAAATAAATACTCTGAGATCAGTGATCAGCTTACTTCTGTTGAAACAGAAAACCGCGAGCTACGCGCAAAGCTGGATACACAAAAAGATGACATGCTGCTTAAGTACTTCACTTATGGCGGCGGTGTTGCAGGTTTAGGTTTACTATTTGGTTTGATTCTTCCGCATGTCATGCCTCGTAGAAAGCGCTCTCCTGCGGGTTGGGCATAAACCCTTACGCTTTTATCTTTAAAAAGAACGCAAAAGCCAGTCGATATTGACTGGCTTTTTAGTTTGCTTCGTTTGATAGAAGTGAGTACTACTCCCCCATTGAACTAGAGGCTCGACGACGATCCGTTGCGCCATAAAGCTTGCCATCTTTTAGCTCAATTGCATTCAAACCGCTTACCACTGGAATAACGTGCACTGGGTAGCCAAGCTCCATAAACTCAGGCACCAACATTTCTGCGAACGTTTTCTTTTCCACCAGCAAACCAGTCGGGTCATAAGACTTGGTGCGGTCTATCTTAGTGCCATACTGGATGTTTGGTAAGTCAATAGCCTCTTGCGCTGATAAATTCCAATCCAGCACCCCAACCACGGTTTTGAGTACATACCCCGGGATTTGTGAACTACCTGGTGACCCAACCACCAAACGCAAGTTATCATCACTGTCCATCACCATTAATGGCGTAATAGCCGAACGTGGACGCTTGCCCGCTTCAATTGAGTTTTGCGTAGGCTTGCCGTTAACCGTTGGCTGAGGTGAGAAGTTAGCCATCTGCGCATTCAAGATAACGCCATCGACCATCACACCCGAGCCCATACCCGTTCCTACCGTGCTGGTCATCGCAATTGCATTTCCATCTCTATCGACGATAGAAATATGCCCTGTATCTTTGCTCTCGAAGCCTTGATATTGCGCATACTGAGTTTGCGTTATCTGTCCTGCTTTTGGATCCTCTTTTAAAGTGCCATTATCAGGGATTAAATCACGTCTCTGATCTAGATAGGCTTTAGACAACAACTGTTCAACTGGCGTTTCCACATAATCCGGATCTCCGGCATACGCAATACGATCGGCTTTTGCAATTCGCATCGCTTCAGTCATGAGACGCCAAGGTTCCACATCCGTTTTCGCCATATGGGCAATGTCATAGGGTGCGAGCAGTTCAAGACTCTGAGCGACCATCACACCGCCCGAAGCTGGGTAACCAAAAGAGACGATTTTATTCCCACGGTAGTCGCTCTCAATGATGTCACGCTGCTTCACTTGGTAATGTTTAAAATCTTCTAAAGACAACTTCTCGTGTTGGTCATCAATACGACTATTAACCGTCTCTACGATGTGCTGACCAAGCTCACCACCATAAAGGTAACGATCGCCTTGTTGCGCGATCTTCCTCAGCGTCTCAGCCATCTTAGGGTTCTTCATCAAGGTTCCCGTCGGCTTAATATCGTCCGCTTGCCAATACAAGGCTTTCACTTCCGGATCTTGCTCAAGTCGGCTTTGCTCTCTTACTACGATGTCGTAGGTGTAGCTGTTCATCGCGTACCCATTGCTCGCCAATGTAATCGCCGGCTTAATCAGCTCTGCCCATGGCAACTTGCCGTATTGTTCATGAGTGGTGTAAAGCAACCGCAATGTGCCCGGAACCGCAACAGAACGAGGGCCTAATATTTCGTTGCGACTGAGTACTTCCCCATTCTCAACAAACATTTCAGGGTTCGCGCTAGAGGGCGCTTCATCTCGACCATCAAGGGCCAGAAATTTTTTCTCGTCATGTTGATAAAACAGCGCGAAAGTCCCGCCGCCAATTCCGGTCATATCTGGCTCAACGACAGACATCACCATCTGCATCGCGACCATAGCATCAACAGCGTTACCGCCTTCTTTCAATATTGAGTAACCGGTACTGCTCACGTAAGGATTCGTCGCACTGACCATGAAATCTTGCCCGCGACTATCTGGTGTAACTGGGAATGGGTCTGGCTTTGCTGCATAGCTTGTCGATGCAACAATGCTTAAAGAAAAAATCAGAATACGCATGTGTCTCTGTTTAGACTCCTATTATGTGATGGGGTCTAACGTGGACCAAGTCATTACTCCGAAGTTCGTGAAGATGGTGTCTTTTTACACAACGCTGACTGGAATCGCGCTATCAATAGATGAATGATATTGGTGCTATTTAAACGACTGAGAAAAGCTATATTTTGCTTGTTTGAGTATCTAAAAATCATCACCAGAATAGATGCAAAAGATGCTCTGAAAAATAAAAAGCCAGCGATATGATTTCGCTGGCTTGATGTGTTTCTACAAGAGTTACCCTTTCCACTCATACAACGCTGGTATACGAATTTGCTCACCTTGGAACTCAACAATCACAGCTTGCGGTTGTATTTCTCTTAGAGTGACCTGATCATCAACGACATCCCCTTGATGATACTCAACATTGTTAATTTTCACCCAACGGCGATTTTCATCACTAGCGTACATATGGGTTTGCAAATTAAGCGCAGGTAGACGCCCTTGCCACTGGTGAGCGTTGCGCTCTAAATCGTTCACGCGTGCCGTTTGTGATGACGAATTGTCATCATCTCGGGATAAGGCATTTTCGACCTTCCTAGCTAAATCAGGAGATAATGAGGATAAATCCAGATCATCCAAAGACAACCCGAGGTCCTCTTCAGCAGCAGAAGTCGTTTGGGTTGATGCTGAGTTGCGTGTTTCATCTCTGCTTGGTGTATGGCTCGTGTATTCATCGGGGGTGGTAAATGTACCAAAATCACGCGATAGCTCTGCACTTGGCCACTCTCTTGGCAATTGGGCCAACTGGGTGTTCTCTGGATAGTCTAATACTTTGAAAGGTGATACCACTTCGACCTTTTCTATCGGGGACGTTGTATCTACTTCAACACTCGGTGCAAAGAGATCTAAGTACCAAGCGACTCCGATAGCAGAAGCAGTGATTGGCAGCAAGAACAGACCTATATGTTTCACAGCTGACATTATGCGTCCTCCTTCTCGATTCTCGCCAGTTGAGGCGCATCTGGCTGAACATTTTGCTGAAGTCGGTCTAGCGTTCGCTTACCTGCAATACCATCGACACCAATTCCTTGCCAGCGTTGAAATAACTCGACTCGCTCTTTCATCGCACCATCAAAAATAGACGTTTCAAGCAGTGGCTCACTCACCGCTTCTGCTAATAATCGGTCTAATACTTCAATCGCAGGGCCTTCCATGTCTAAACGTAATGTTTCATTCAGCGGAGCATGCCACAGTTCGATAATATTGCCCTGCCACAACGGCTTTAGCCACGAAACTGGCAGACGGAGACGCTGCTTACCATTGAGCACTTCAGCTTGATCATTACCGACGGCATATAGAATGACATACCCAACATCACCTTGATAATTCAACTCCAAGATCACAGGGCGATTTTGTTGCATCAACAGCGGCCAAGTCGCCATTTTTCGCTCACAACGCATAGTCGACTGCGGTTCTGACAAACAAAGATTATCGCGAACCGATGCTTGATATCCCCACAAACGATACAAATCATTTACAGCGAGGTTCGACTGTTTTTGTGTTAACAATAAATCACGCTGCTCATCCGTTAACTGTTGGCTGACGACGGTTGGTGTTGGCTCTACTCTTGGCTCCGTCACTTGTGTCAACACTGACGTCGCTTGAGCTGGCATATAATTCACGACCGCCCACCCCGTACTTAATGCAGCAATAAGGCCTACCGTGACAGAGCCCCAAGCAGGCCAACGGAAAGTCCGGCGCTCTTTTTTATCTTGCTGATAAATATCTGCCTGAAACTGCATCACCTCTTCACAGGCCTGCTGAACGGTTTGCTTATCCACAACCACATTACCCTGGTGATAACTAATGTTGAGGGATTTGTCACAGATAAGGTTGATGAGCCGCGGTATACCGTGACTGTATTTGGCTATAAGTTTACAAGAAGCACGATTAAACAGTTGCTGGTCGCCACCTGCTGTATGTAGTCGAAATGCGATGTAATCTTCTGTCTCTTTTTCATCCAACGGCAACAGGTGATAACGCCCGGTAATACGCTGGGCAAGTTGGCGTAGTTGTGTTGTTTGTAATAACCGCTGCAATTCAGGCTGCCCGACCAACAACACTTTGAGCAATTTTCTGGTATCGGTTTCCAAGTTGGTCAACAAGCGCAACTGCTCTAGAACGTCGGCAGCAAGGTGTTGAGCCTCATCAATGACCAGCAATGTCTGCCAGCCTGAACGATAATTACGCAGCAAATATTGATGGATAACCTGGTTTAGCTGTTTGAGGTTTGCATCTGGCGGATAGGTGATTTTGAACTCATCGCAAATGGCTTCGAGCAAGTCTCTACTCGAAAACGTGGGATTGAGAATAAGACCCGCTTTGGTGTTATCACCCAAATTCGCCAGCATCGCTTTTGCGACGGTCGTTTTGCCTGTACCTACTTCGCCAGTAAGCATAGCAAAGCCACCGCCATCGCCTAGCCCAGCTTGGAGATGTGTGATTGCCTCTTTGTGACGTTGGCTTAAATACAAATAACGTGAGTTTGGAACAATCGAAAATGGTTGTTCGACAAACCCAAAAAAGTCCTTATACATTAGGCTCTCCAGCTAAAAAACCACCTGGGAATAGTCAGACATGGTATAAACGCTCTTCTTCTATTCTTAGGAGTAAAGAAAAGTACCATTGCTTGCTACAATGTCCAACGGCATATCCATAAATTAAGAGGTAATTCGTGCAAGTTTATTTAGTAGGTGGCGCAGTTCGAGATAAATTGCTCGGAATTGATAGTTATGACAACGACTGGGTGGTCGTAGGCGCGACGCCTGAGATGATGCTGTCCCAAGGATACACCGCCGTTGGTAAAGACTTTCCTGTATTTCTGCATCCCAAAAGTAAAGAAGAATATGCCCTTGCACGAACAGAGAGAAAGTCAGGTTCTGGTTACACTGGTTTTGAATGTTTCTTCGATCAAAACGTCACCTTAGAAGAAGATTTGATACGTCGTGATTTAACCATTAACGCGATGGCAATGGAGAGTGATGGCACGATCCATGACCCATATGGTGGCCAGCAAGATCTCAACGATAAACTGCTACGCCATGTATCAGACGCCTTTATTGAAGACCCTCTACGCGTTTTACGTGTCGCTCGCTTCGCAGCGAAGCTTGCTGATCTAAACTTTACGGTTGCCGACGAAACCATGCGGTTAATGCGTCACATGGCAGAGTCCGGAGAGCTGAGCACACTGACTCCCGAGCGTGTTTGGCAAGAATGGCATAAATCTCTCTCTACTCCTCGCCCTGATATTTTCTTATCGGTTCTACGAGACTGTGGTGCATTAACCGTGGTGTTACCTGAAATTGATGCACTATTTGGCGTACCTCAACCTGAGAAGTGGCATCCAGAAATCGATACTGGCATCCATACTTTGATGGTGGCAGAGCAAGCCGCAAAATTGAGTAACTCACTCCCCGTCAGGTTTGCCGCCCAAGTGCATGACTTGGGTAAGGGCGTGACGCCAGAGAGCGAATGGCCAAGCCACAAAATGCATTGCCATACAGGATTAAAACTGATCAAAAAGCTGTGCGAACGTGTCCGGGTACCAAATGAGTTTCGTGATTTAGCCTTGATGGTGTGCGAACAGCACTCCAATATTCATCGCGCGGCTGAACTTAAACCACAAACCATAATTAAAATACTCAATAAGCTTGATGGGTGGCGTAAGTCCGAACGTCTGCAAGATATCTTGCTTTGCTGCCAAGCGGATCACGCTGGTCGTAAAGGACTGGAAACGCAACCATATCCACAGGCGGATATTTTTAGGCAAGCCTACCAAGCAGCAGCGGCAGTTGACGTTCAAACCATAATCAAAGAGGGCTTTAAAGGCCCTGCGATTCGTGACGAGCAAGAAAAGCGACGTATTGAAGCAGTGAAAGCAGTACTTAAGAAGTAACGAACAAACAAAAACGCCCGCGGATTTCGCGGGCGTTTTTCGTTAGCATCAATTATGCACTTAATAGAAAAGCGAACAAACCGACGCCCAAAATGAGACGGTAAATCACAAACGGTGTCATGCCCATGCGTGAAATCATCTTCAAGAAGAAGTGGATACAGATGTACGCACTGATAAACGATGTGATAATGCCAGTAAGTAAGAAACCAACATGGACAGGTTCACCACTGGTCACTAACTTCATGCCTAAGTAGCTACCAGCTAATGTAATGATTGGGATCGACATTAAAAACGAAAATCGGGCAGCCGCTTCTCGAGTAAAGCCAAGGTAAAGCGCTGCTGTGATGGTCGCCCCTGAACGTGAAGTTCCAGGAATCATCGCTAAGGCTTGAGCAATACCGATAAATACAGCTTTCTTCCAACCCGTTTGGTATTCATCGGCAACGAGTTTAGCGTTTTTGTCTACCCACCATAGCAACAAGCCAAATACGATCGTGGTAGTCGCGATGACGTAAGCGCTACGTAGATACACTTCAATGATGTCTTTCATCAATAGACCGAACACACAAGCTGGAATCGTCGCAATCACGATCATCCAAGCCAATTTAGCTTCTTTACTGCGATCTCCTTTAAAGATCGAAGCAAATAACGCTTGAAACAAAGTGATTACTTCATGACGAAAATAGATCACGACAGCCATTAATGTACCGACGTGAACAGCAACATCAAAGGCCAGACCTTGGTCTTCCCATCCTAAAATAGCGGAAGGCAGGATCAAATGGGCAGAGCTTGAGATAGGCAAAAACTCTGTCAGCCCCTGAATCAGAGCCAAAATAAAGGCTTCAAAATAACTCATGTAAACAACTCAAATTAAAAATGAAAGGAAACGGGTTTGAGCGAATCGACTGGCTGCATAGCATGCCAAATGTCTGCGACTGTGCGTCCATCGCCTGGGATCACTAATTGCGGTTCGAGATCATACAGCGGCTTTGTGACAAAAGGATATTTGTAGATATCACTGCGAGGTAGCTCAGGTTTTTTCTTGGAGACGCGCTCACCGAACAACACTATATCGAGATCCAGTGTTCGATCCTGATACTTTTGCGCGTTTTCTTCGCGTCCCCACTTAAATTCAATCTCGCGTAGTTGATGGCTCAACTCTTCTAATGACAACTCGGTACGCATTGCAACGACAAAGTTGTAGAAATTCTTGCTGCTAAAACCAATAGGTTCACATTCATATATCGGTGATACGAGGAGATTTTCTCCAAGCCGTTGCAGCTCCTGATACGCAGCAAGCACATGTTGCTCTCTTTCTACGTTCGTCCCAACACCGATATAGGTGGTGATCATGCTCGGCCTCGCTCAATCACCACACCAACAGCACGTGCTTGTGGCACGGCGCCAGGTTTCGCTAGGCGGATTTTCACCCAAGGCACAGAGAAACGCTGCATGATAAGCTCTGCTACTTCTTCAGCCACGCGCTCGACCAATAAGAAACGACCATTTTCAATGTGGTTAAGTACCGCCTCACTCACCTGCGAATAATCCAGTGCATCTTGCACATCATCACTTTTGCCCGCAGGTTTATTATCGTGTGCCATTTCAATATCTAGAACCAACTTTTGTTTGATTTGTTGTTCCCAGTCGTACACGCCAATGGTGGTGATTACTTCCAACTGTTCAATAAAAACTTTATCCAGAGCCATCTTATGTCCTTCTATTACAGAGGTCGGATACCCGTGAGGGGTAATTTGATCGTAGTATTCTATACCTAAGTAACATTTACTTTGGTCATCACAATGTTACTTAGGTATAAACTGCGAAAGCATCTTTATATACAAGAAATCACATAATGCAAGCTCTATCACAGTGAGGATTTCTGCATTATGTAAATTCGGGGTATGATAGCAACTACGCGGGAACCGAGCATTAAATTCCAATCCATCAAGGACTTCTATGGACGCACTGGCACTGATAATGACAATGGCCGCCTATTTATTAGGTTCGGTTTCCAGTGCGGTTTTGATCTGTCGACTCTTAAAACTGCCAGACCCACGCAGTGTGGGATCTAACAATCCTGGAGCAACGAACGTATTGCGTATTGGCGGACGAGGAGCCGCTGTTTCAGTCTTGTTGTGCGATATGCTCAAAGGCACTATCCCCGTGTGGGGCGGATACTTTCTTGGTATCGACCCTATCATTCTTGGCGTCATCGCCATTGCTGCCTGTCTTGGCCACATGTACCCCATCTTTTTCCACTTTAAAGGCGGAAAAGGTGTCGCAACCGCGCTTGGCGCTATCGCTCCGATTGGTTTGGACTTAACTGGATTGGTAATGTTAACTTGGCTGTCAGTAGCCGCGCTATTCCGCTATTCATCCTTAGCGGCTCTCGTCACGGTTTTGGTCACTCCGTTTTATACTTGGATGTTTAAACCGCAATACACGTTACCTGTTGCTATGCTGTGCTGCTTAATCGTATTTAAGCATCATCAAAATATTCGGCGGCTTTTATCTGGCGACGAGCCAAAAATCGGCGAGAAAAAACTGACACAAAAAAACTCGGCTTAATGCCGAGCTTTTCGTTTAAAGAAGGATGCATTGGTTACGCATGAACTCGATTCAGGAAGTTCAACAACATCTGGTTGACGAACTCAGGTTGTTCTAAACAACTGATATGTCCCGCTTGGGGAATCTCCACCAACTCACTGCCTGTGATACAGTCTTTCATTAAATAAGATTCAAAAACTGGACGTGGTTTATCTTCACAGCCCACTGCAATTAACGTCGGCAGAGCAAATTTTTCCGAATCCTCAATCACATCCCGGCGACCAAACACCATACGCCCTATGCGAGCGACTTCCACCGCACGCTCACCGTTCAGCTCTTCTAAACTGCGTTTGAATGAAGCGACAAGTTCAGGGTTATCCTGATTGACGTTGTTGGCAAAGAACAGCGGCACAACGGCTTCAATAATTGGCGCAGGCACTGCTTGGACTTGGCTGATGGTATCAAGCATTGCAAAATACTTCTTATACGTAACTTCTGGCTCCCAGCCAATGAAGGTATCCATCAATACCAGTGACTTAACACGTTGCGGCGCTTGAGCCGTTAGCTCTGCTCCCCACATGCCGCCAACAGATAAGCCCACTATCGAGAACTCTTCGATATCTAAATGATCCATCAATGCCAACATATGCTGTGCATAGTCGGCCAATGACTGTGTCGATGCAGGTGCAGCGTCCGATTCACCATGTGCCCAAAGATCTGGCACAATACAACGGAATGACTGGCTTAAAACCTCAACTTGTGGCGCCCACATTTGGCTATCCCAAAGGTAACTATGACCAAATAGAAGCACAGGGCCCTCACCTTTATCTAGATAAGCAAGTTGCTGACCTTCAATTTCAAACTTATTCATTGTTATATCCATTTCTTATTCTTCCACGTCATCCTAGCACTGAAACAATAGCGAACTGATCGCATCAGTCAGAATGTAAAACGAGGCGGTTCATTGAATAATTAAAAATAAAGGCCTCTGAGGAGCAGAGACCTTTATTACACAGAACCGGTTTCAAACCTACCGCATAAATTTGACTAAGCGACAGGTGTTAGTTGATCAATTGGCCAACGTGGACGAGCCTCTACTGACATATCAGCCACTTCGCCATTCTTCAAGCGCTGCATGCCTGCGTAAGCGATCATCGCACCGTTATCTGTACAGAACTCAGTACGTGGGTAGTAAACTTCGCCACCAACTTTCTTCGCTAACTTCTCTAACTCAGCTCGCAAACGACGGTTAGCACTCACACCACCAGCAATAACAATACGTTTCATGCCTGTTTGCTCAAGCGCGCGCTTACATTTAATAGCCAACGTAGCACACACAGCTTCTTCAAATGCTAATGCGATGTCCGCGCGAGTTTGCTCGTCATCACCGTTTGCAGCAATCGTGTTAGCCGTAAAGGTTTTTAGACCAGAGAAACTCATGTCCAAACCTGGCACATTCGTCATTGGGCGCGGGAACTTAAAGCGGCCCTGTGTACCTTTTTCCGCCAGTTTAGATAATAGTGGACCGCCTGGGTAATCCAAACCCATTAACTTCGCTGTTTTATCAAACGCTTCGCCCGCCGCATCATCAATCGACTCACCTAGAATTTTGTACTCACCGATGCCTCTCACCTCCACCATCATAGAGTGACCGCCCGATACTAATACCGCCACAAACGGGAACGGTGGAGGGTTATCTTCCAACATTGGGGCCAATAGGTGACCTTCCATATGATGAACAGGTACCGCTGGCACTCCCCAAGCATAAGCAATACTGCGACCGATAGTCGCACCCACTAATAGCGCCCCAACAAGACCAGGCCCCGCGGTATACGCGACACCATCGATGTCTTTTGAAGTTAAGTTCGCTTCTCTTAGTGCCTCTTTAATAAGAGGAATGGTTTTCTTTACGTGGTCACGTGAAGCCAACTCAGGCACCACACCGCCGTAATCTGCGTGCAGTTTTACTTGGCTGTATAGCTTGTGTGACAAGAGACCGTTTTCATCGTCATAAATTGCGATGCCAGTCTCGTCACAAGAGGTTTCAATACCAATAATGCGCATGGTTTTCTCAGTATGCTTTCTGTATAGAGGAAATTTGGGCGTCATATTACCTCGCCTTGGTGCTGCAAACAAATTTTGTACAGACAATAATCGACAAAAGGCTTTACAAAGTAGTTGTGATCGGATTAAAATTCCGCACCATTTTTGATCAAGCTGGTAAGAGACCTAACAATTGTGATTTGGTCTGTTGAATACCAGCGTTAACGAATAACCCCTGAGGTGAAAGGCATATGCCAGTAGTTAAAGTACGTGAAAACGAACCGTTCGACGTTGCTCTACGTCGTTTTAAGCGCTCTTGCGAAAAAGCAGGTATCCTTTCTGAAGTGCGTCGTCGTGAGCACTACGAAAAACCAACTACAGTTCGCAAACGCGCTAAAGCAGCAGCTCAAAAGCGTCACGCTAAGAAGCTAGCTCGCGAAAACGCTCGTCGCGTTCGCCTGTACTAATAACTGAGCTCCAAAAGGAATTTAGTTATGGCTCTGATTGATCAACTCAAAGAAGAGCAAAAATTAGCGATGAAAGCCAAGGACAAATTGCGCCTTGGTACTATTCGTTTAGCCCTATCAGCAATCAAGCAACGTGAAGTTGACGAACAGATTACTCTGAACGATGACGACATTCTTGCAGTATTGACCAAGATGGTTAAACAACGTCGCGACTCTGTAACGCAGTTTGAAGCAGCGGGTCGTCAAGATCTTGCTGATGCGGAACAAGCAGAAATTACCGTTCTTGAGGACTTTATGCCTCAACCACTGACAGACGAAGAAGTAGCGGCTCTCATCGAGAACGCGATTGCTGAATCTGGCGCAGCTGGCATGCAAGACATGGGCAAAGTAATGGGCGTTCTGAAACCGCAAATTCAAGGGCGTGCAGATATGGGTAAAGTAAGCGGTTTAGTTCGCGCTAAATTGGCTTAAGGTACCCCACCCAATTGCAGCAAGCCGTGCTATCCTTTGGAGCGCACGGCTTGTTTGTATCTGGATGGATGGAATGAAATCAATGGGCAATACGCTCATTCTTTTAAGGCATTCACTCCACTCATCATCTTCTTTTTTTGTTAGGTTTTATGGCTGGACACATCCCTCGCAGTTTTATCGATGACCTTCTAGCTCGACTTGATATTGTCGATATCATCGACGCACGTGTGAAACTTAAGAAAAAAGGCAAAAACTACGGCGCATGCTGCCCTTTCCACAACGAAAAGACACCCTCATTCAGTGTCAGTCAAGAAAAGCAGTTCTACCATTGTTTTGGTTGTGGCGCGCACGGAAATGCCATCGATTTTTTGATGGAATTCGACCGACTAGAATTCGTCGAAGCCATTGAAGAACTCGCTTCATACTTGGGTTTAGATGTTCCTCGAGAACAACGTAGCGGCGGTAATGGTTCGTTTCAGTCAGGCCCACAAGCAAGCAGCAGTGAAAAACGTAACCTATACGACTTAATGGGCAGCATTGCTCAATTTTATCGTAACCAACTCAAACAGCCAGCAAGTAAGGTGGCGATTGAGTATCTAAAAGATCGTGGCCTGTCTGGTGAAATCGTCCAGAAGTTTGGCATCGGCTATGTGGCTGATGAATGGGATTTAGTTCGTAAGAACTTTGGCCAAAATAAAGAAAACCAAGACATGCTCGTCACAGGCGGCATGTTGATTGAAAACGATAAAGGCAACCGCTACGACCGATTCCGTGGTCGAGTGATGTTTCCTATTCGAGACAGACGCGGCCGAGTAATAGGCTTTGGTGGTAGAGTATTAGGTGATGGGACACCAAAATATCTCAACTCACCCGAAACCCCGATATTTCATAAAGGTAAAGAGTTGTATGGCCTTTATGAAGTACTACAAGCGTACCGTGAGCCACCACAAATTTTAGTGGTTGAAGGCTATATGGATGTTGTCGCGCTTGCTCAATATGGCGTAGATTATTCCGTTGCCTCATTAGGAACCTCGACAACGGGCGATCACTTGCAAGTGTTATTCAGGCAAACAAGCACCGTCGTGTGTTGTTATGACGGTGACCGCGCAGGCCGTGAAGCAGCGTGGCGTGCCATGGAAAATGCATTGCCTTACCTAACGGATGGTCGCCAGTTAAAATTCATGTTTTTGCCGGACGGAGAAGATCCCGACTCTTATATCCGACAAAACGGAAAACAAGCATTTGAGCAGCAAGTGTCTAATGCGATGCCCTTGTCTGAATTCATGTTCAGCTCATTGACTCAGCAGGTCGATATGAGCACGAAAGAAGGCATGGCAAAACTGAGTACTCTTGCGGTTCCTCTCATTGATAAAGTCCCTGGCGGCACTTTAAGACTATACTTGAGAGAATTGCTTGGCCGCCGTTTGGGTTTGGTTGATGAACGCCAACTACAGCAGCTAATTTCAAAACAAGGTAAAGAGGATAAAAGGCCTCAACCTCATAAAGAAATCAAGCGAACGCCGATGCGAGAAGTGATCGCGTTACTGATTCAAAACCCACAATACGTAAGTATGGTGCCAGATCTAACTAGCGTTAGAGATTTGCCCATTCCTGGTCTAAGTTTATTTGTTGATGTACTTGATAAATGCCAAGCGCATCCCCATATCAACACAGGCCAATTATTAGAGCATTGGCGAAACAGCCAAAATGAGACCCTTCTGTCTCGTCTCGCGAGTTGGGACATTCCACTCGATGAGGACAACCAAGAAGAAATCTTTTTAGACTCACTGGATAAAATTATTGCCCAGTGCGTAGAAAAACAAATTGAAAACCTGCAGGCCAAAGCAAGAAGTGTCGGTTTATCAGCCGAAGAGAAAAGGGAGCTGCTAGCACTTATGCTAGATTTAAAAGCGTAACCCTGTTTAATTAGTCAGCAACGATTTAATTTGTTATAGTAAGTGGTTTGCATTTCGCATACTGATTCCTTCACCAGATTACGAAGTTGGATACCGTCTATGGATCACAATCCGCAGTCACAGCTAAAGTCACTTGTTATTAAAGGCAAGGAACAAGGCTATCTGACCTACGCCGAAGTAAATGACCACCTACCTGCTGAAATCGTAGATTCAGAACAGGTAGAAGACATCATTCAGATGATCAACGACATGGGCATTAAGGTAGTAGAAACTGCTCCTGATGCTGATGATTTAGCACTGAACGATGACACAAATATTACCGATGAAGATGCAGCCGAAGCTGCAGCCGCTGCACTTTCTAGCGTAGAGAGTGAGATTGGTCGTACAACAGACCCAGTACGTATGTACATGCGTGAGATGGGTACTGTCGAACTTCTAACTCGCGAAGGCGAAATCGACATCGCAAAACGTATTGAAGAAGGTATTAACCAAGTTCAATCGTCTGTTGCTGAATACCCAGGCACAATTCCGTACATTCTTGAGCAATTTGACAAAGTTCAAGCTGAAGAACTACGTCTTACAGACCTAATTTCAGGTTTTGTAGATCCAGATGCTGACGACACCGCTGCACCAACGGCAACACACATCGGTTCTGAACTGACTGAATCTCAGTTAGAAGAAGAAGACGATGAAGACGTTGATGACGACGAAGATAGCGATGACGATTCAGATGATTCTGAAGAAGATGTAGGTATCGATCCAGAATTAGCGCTAGAGAAATTCAACCAACTACGCAGCACCTATCAAAATCTTCAATTAGCAATCAACGAGTACGGCTATAACAGCCCGAAAGCAACCGTTGCTAATGAAATGATGCTAGACGTATTCCGCGAGTTTCGTCTAACGCCTAAACAGTTTGATCACCTAGTGAATGAACTGCGTACTGCTATGGATCGCGTTCGTACACAAGAGCGTCTGATCATGAAGTCAGTGGTTGAATACGGCAAAATGCCGAAGAAATCATTCATCGCGCTGTTCACTGGTAATGAATCAAGTGAAGCTTGGCTGGATGAAGTTCTTGCTTCAGACAAGCCATACGCTGAAAAGATCAAACGTAACGAAGAAGAAATCCGTCGTTCAATCGCTAAGCTAAAAATGATTGAAGAAGAGACTTCTCTAAACGTACAGAACATTAAAGTCATCAGCCGTCGTATGTCTATCGGTGAAGCAAAAGCTCGCCGTGCGAAGAAAGAGATGGTTGAAGCGAACTTGCGTCTTGTAATTTCTATCGCGAAGAAATACACCAACCGTGGCCTACAGTTCTTGGATCTGATCCAGGAAGGGAACATCGGTCTGATGAAAGCGGTAGATAAGTTCGAATATCGTCGTGGTTACAAGTTCTCGACTTACGCAACGTGGTGGATCCGTCAGGCAATCACTCGTTCAATCGCGGACCAAGCACGTACGATTCGTATCCCGGTACACATGATCGAAACGATCAACAAGCTAAACCGTATTTCTCGTCAAATGTTGCAAGAGATGGGTCGCGAGCCACTACCGGAAGAACTGGCAGAGCGCATGCAAATGCCAGAAGACAAGATTCGTAAAGTTCTAAAAATCGCTAAAGAGCCTATCTCAATGGAGACACCAATCGGTGACGACGAAGATTCGCATCTAGGTGATTTTATCGAAGATACAACGCTAGAACTTCCGCTAGATTCTGCAACTGCAACTAGCCTTAAGGTGGCAACAAAAGACGTGCTTGCAGGTCTAACGCCACGTGAAGCGAAAGTACTTCGTATGCGCTTTGGTATCGACATGAACACTGACCATACTCTAGAAGAAGTTGGTAAGCAGTTCGACGTTACTCGTGAGCGTATCCGTCAGATCGAAGCAAAAGCACTACGTAAACTTCGTCACCCAAGCCGCTCAGAGACTCTGCGCAGCTTCCTAGACGAATAATCGCAGCGCATACAAGCTTTTAGAAATCAAAAAAGGTGACTTTAGGTCACCTTTTTTATTATCTACTGTTCTAAGTGGATAAAAACTAAGCGCAATTGCCCTAGTTGGTATCTAGACACCTTGCAACGCTTCCCCTATAATCGTTGTCCTATTAAGGCCCCTTAGCTCAGTGGTTAGAGCAGTCGACTCATAATCGATTGGTCCGCAGTTCAAGTCTGCGAGGGGCCACCATATTTCGAAAGGCGTAGCAGGTTAATACCTACTACGCCTTTTTTGTATCTTATATCTTTGGGTACAGTTGCGGTAACTCGTCACTAACCTCGTAATAGCTTTTCCTCTTCCCCTCTTCTTTAACTATTATCTGGCTCTCTATACGAGCAATAGAAACAAAATGTCTGCTCGTGATTTAAACCATTGACCCTCAGACAACTTCTGATAGTATGGACGTATAGACGTCTAAAACAAAAAAATGGAGCTACAATGAAAAGTATTGGTCACTTAAAGAAACTAGCTTTGATTCTCACGGCAGTAGTCGGCTTAAGCGCTTGTGGAGAAAAAGATGACTCTGTCATTAAAGTGGGCGCGACAGTTGGACCACATGCACAAGTAGTCGAGGCGGTAGCGAAGGAGGCAGCGAAGCAAGGTTTGAATGTCGAAGTCATTGAGTTTTCTGACTACGTGACACCTAATGCCGCCCTTAGCGACGGTAGCATCGATATTAACAGCTATCAGCACCAGCCATTTTTAGACAACTTCAACAGTAGCCATGACGCCCAATTAGTATCAATTGGTCAGTCCATTCTTATGCGTATGGGGCTTTATTCTAATAAGTATCGCTCACTGCAAGAGCTTCCAAACAATGCACGTATAGCGCTTCCAAATGACCCTACCAACGGTGGTCGTGGTCTATTGCTACTCGCCGATGCAGGTTTAATTGAGCTGAAACAGGGTGTTGGTCATAAAGCCGCCCTAACTGATATCACAAAAAACGCAAAGTCATTTGAATTTGTCGAGGTAGATGCCGCTCAGCTACCCAGAACATTAGATGATGTGGACGCGGCTGCGATTACAATGAACTACGTAATGTCTTCTGGTTTAGATCCGAAGAAACAAAGTATCTATCTTGAAGCAAAAGACGCACCGCTGGCCGTCATGGTCATCGCTACTCGTGACGCAGACAAAAATAATGAAGCGTATAAAAAGTTCGTTTCTATTTATCAATCTCAAGCGATTCGTGATTATCTCGATCGCACTTTCAAAGGCACAATCGAAGCAGCTTTTTAATCAATAAAGCAGCGACTACTTTGCCCCACGAATCAGATAGAAAAGAGGCTAATGTTTTCTCATAGCCTCTTCTTTTCATTACTCACTAAATCGACTCATTGTCGACTTTCAGCCTCTAACTTCATTGCCAAATAAGCTTGATCAGCAGAAACCAATTCAGGGCGGTTAATCAACTTCCAGAGGAAGTATGGTGGGATTAAAAATACGATGAAGTAGAGAGATTCATGGAAAAAAACATCGGCTATCGTTTGCTGATGCTCCCAAAGTGCCGTCAGTGCGAAGAGCTCTAACATCACGCCTAATACGCCAAAGACGACAGAGACAACAATCGCTAAACCCAGTAGTTCTCTAACAAAGTGCTTGTATGCCATGATACTAATTCCTTCTAGCAATAAGTCATACTAACTTACGCTCATAAGAAACAAGTGAGCTTGATTATTATCAAACTCACCTCATCACTGTTAAGAACTTAGTTTTATAAAAAAGTACTTGTATATAGCGTCAGCGAAGACTGATTTCCCTATCACAGAGCATAGATACCTCTACAAATAGAAGGTGATGGAACGACCAACTATTGACTATATGAGCGCAACTTTAATCAGATAAGTAATATTGAACCGTCGATACCACTCGTACTTTCTTAATGTAAGGCGTGTTGCTGTCTCGGTCATAAATCGAGAACTGCCCTTGAGTTGCACGTTTGATCTTACCCAGTGAACTCTGTGAGTCTTTCGCAAATTTCTCAGCCACTTCACGCGCATTCTTAGTCGCTTCTTCGATCATGTCTGGCTTCACATCATTCAGCTTAGTAAAGCTGTACTCAACACGATTTGCATAAGGATCTTGGTTAAGCAAAACGCCTTGCTTTCCTAGCTCACCTATTTCATTGATTGCCGCTCGAACAACATCAACACTCTGGCTATAAACCGTAACGGTTCGCGAGGCCAAATAACGATACTCAATGTCTTGCTCGCTCCCATATTGCTGTGCTTTTCTGTCAATGACCGCTGGGGAAGAAAGGGAAACGCTGGTTTCAGGAAGCCCTTTGGCACTTAGAAAGTCCAAAATCAAACGGGTTTGCTGGTCAATTTCATCAAACATGGCTCCCATATCATTACTCGCTAGAGTAAATTGAATCGGCCAAATCACCGTATCAGCAGGATACTCACGCTCCGACAAACCTTTTACTGTCACGACTCTTTCATAGGCTCGGTATTTCACCGCCGTCTGCTGCATAAAATAGCCAAGGATGCCAAGACCAAGTATCAAACTTAGCCCAATCCAAAGTGCTGCTTTATTGGAAACTCGTTCCATTATTTCCCCCTGATAAATATCAACTTAGCTTAATCTTTGTTCTAGATAAGATAGCCTATCTATTGTTTTAAGAGGGAGACATAACGCGAGTTTTGATTCATAGCACAGTGATATACCGTTTTCTTTAGTCAATAAAGCTTCATTGGTTTGTCACCAAAGGCTCATGCTTTTGCCTCTTAACTGTCATCTGTAATTTCTACTATCCAATCAGCAACTTGTACGCTGAGGTAAATATGGATAGTTCAACCCCTTTTCGTCTCCCTCGTAAAACGCCGTTTGGCATTGGTGAAAACGTTGCTGAATGGGCAACCGGTTTAAACCAGCTTGATAAGTTCTACGCTCAACGCCCCGTTAATGCCGATACCAAAACTTTTCTCCGCTTCACGTTGGATATTTTAGGTATCGATTATCGCATTGCTCATGGTTCACTCGACTCAGTGCCTAAACAAGGTGCTACCGTCATTGTGGCGAACCACCCGCTTGGTTGTGTGGAAGGCGTCATCTTGGCCGAACTCTTGTTGATGGTACGAGACGATATCCAAATTCTAGCCAATCAATACCTGAAAACCGTACCAGAGTTAGATCAGCTCTTCATTGGTGTCGATGTGTTTGAAGGCAAAGACGCCGTCAAATCAAATATGAAGGCCCTCAGAGCGGCTAATAAACACCTCGCAAGTGGCGGCTTATTGCTTGTCTTTCCTGCCGGTGAGGTTTCCCAGTTAGTCGATGCCAAACAGCAACGCTTGGAAGACAAAGCGTGGAGTCGAAGCGTAAGTAGCCTAATTCGCAAAAACAAAGCAACGACAGTTCCAGTATTCATCAGTGGCCAGAACTCGAAACGCTTCTATATGGCAGGGAAAATCCATCCACTTTTGCGTACCCTACTGCTTGGTCGAGAGTTGCTAAACAAACATGCGCAAACCATCGATTTATCTTTTGGCCAAGTGATCAAATTCAAAGAGATCAACACACTTAACGATGATCAAGTGGTGAACTATTTGCGGCTCAACACTTACTTGCTCAATCGTGAAACCCATTCAGTGAAGCCTTCTTCTTCATCAGAAATGCTCTCTCCAATAGCGGCAGGGTTACCCGTAGGCGAATTGCTTGAAGAGCTGAACAACTTACCAAAAGAGTCCAAGCTGCTAACAAGTGGTGAGTTCGATGTTTACTGCACGGAGTCGCAGAGTATCCCTTCCCTACTGCATGAAATTGGTCGCCTACGTGAGCTCAATTTCCGACAAGTTGGCGAAGGGACTGGACTAGCAATAGACATTGACCATTTCGATCATGATTACCTGCATCTGTTTGTGTGGGACAGAGAGAACCAATGCTTGGTGGGCGCGTATCGTTTAGGTCTGGTTGATCAACTGATTGAAAAGCGCGGCGTAGCAGGTCTGTATTCACGAACGTTGTTTAACTATGACCAACGCTTTATCGACCAAATGGGTAAATCCATTGAGATGGGGCGCTCTGTGATTGCACATCAATATCAAAAGAGCATGAGCGCGCTACTGCTACTGTGGAAAGGCATCGCAACGTTCGTTCATCAAAACCCAGATTACACTCACCTATTTGGTCCGGTAAGCATTAGCAACGATTATAGCGATACTGCACGTCAATTACTGGCTCAATCAATGACACTGCACCACTACGACAACAATTGCGCAGAGTACGTCACACCTTCTAACCCACTTCCTGAGCACCACCGTGACTGGAACACCAGCATGCTCACTGCTCTGGGTGATTTACAGCTATTGTCACGTGTCATTGCCAGAATCGATGAAGGGAAAGGAGTGCCCGTTTTGCTGCGTCAGTACTTAAGCCTCAATGGCAAGCTGGTATGCTTCAACGTCGACCCTGCATTCAATAACGCTCTAGATGGATTGATTATGGTGGATTTGCGCGATGTTCAAGAAAAGACGTTGGCAAGGTATATGGGACGCGAGCAAGCTCATGACTACCTCGTCTATCATACTAATAGCAACGATGATTAAGAACAGTGATTAAGTAGAGAGTTGGGAATCACAAGAAGAACCGTGTGGCGACTCTCTTTATTTACCCTTTCATCAACTAATTAGGCGTGCTCCGTGAAGTGCGCCGAAAAGGCTCTTATAGATACAATCTATCGAAAGATCTAGATAGCATTTATCTCACCAATTCCGTCACAAACTTTCACAAAAAACAAAAACAGATCCAAGTCACACTTTAAATCCACCACAACTCAACGCAAAACGTGACATTGATCATCGCAAGTATTTAATTCGAATTTCAAAAAAAATCAAAAGTGATCAATGTCACAAAGTATTTTAATTTTAAATTTGTCAGAAGATCGGATTGATCACTAATATTTTTATTGACAGATTTGAAAGTGGCTTTTTGTTATTAAGTTACAAGTTAATAAGTTGAACTTGGTCACTTAAAAACCGTTTCTCAGCCTAAGAAATGCGGGCGTAGATCACGAAAAACCCGTTGTCAGTTCCAATTGGAAAATGTGTGGTAAATTGATTGGGTACTAAGCAATCAAACAAACGGTTTTGGCGAACCGTTTACTACAACAAGATTCATCAGAACATCGAACGGGGAATTGTTATGATATCACCAGATGCCAAGATCAAGATACAAAATTTTGGTCGTTTTCTGTCAAACATGGTAATGCCAAACATCGGCGCGTTTATCGCGTGGGGCTTTATCACTGCTCTATTTATCCCAACGGGATGGCTACCAAACGAAACATTAGCCTCTATGGTTGGCCCAATGATTACCTACTTGCTGCCACTACTTATCGGTTACACCGGTGGTAAATTAGTTGGTGGCGATCGTGGTGCGGTAGTCGGTGCAATCACAACAATGGGTGTGATTGTAGGCACAGACATCCCAATGTTTATGGGCGCAATGATGGTCGGCCCAATGGGCGGCTGGGCTATCAAGAAATTCGATAACTACATCGATGGTAAAGTAAAAAGTGGCTTCGAGATGTTGGTTAACAACTTCTCTGCGGGCATCATCGGCATGCTATGTGCGATCCTTGCCTTCATCTTTATCGGTCCATTCGTAAAAATTCTTTCTGGTGGCTTGGCGGCAGGCGTTAACTTCCTAGTTTCTGCTCACCTACTACCACTGACTTCAATCTTCGTTGAGCCTGCGAAGATCCTTTTCCTAAACAATGCGATCAACCACGGTATTTTCTCTCCACTGGGTATCCAGCAAGCGTCTGAAACAGGTCAGTCGATCTTCTTCCTAATCGAAGCAAACCCAGGTCCTGGTCTTGGTATCCTGCTAGCTTACATGGTGTTTGGTAAAGGTACGGCTCGTCAAACGGCAGGTGGTGCATCAATCATCCACTTCTTCGGCGGTATCCACGAGATTTACTTCCCATACATCCTAATGAACCCTCGCCTAATCCTTGCGGCTATCGCAGGTGGTATGACTGGCGTATTCGTACTAACTATCTTTAACGCAGGTATCGTTTCTCCAGCATCACCAGGTTCAATCTTTGCAATCTTGTTGATGACTCAGAAAGGCTCAATCGTTGGTGTTCTAGCGTCTATCGCAGCAGCAACAGGCGTGTCATTCGCCGTAGCAGCACTGCTAATGAAGACTCAAACGTCAACAGAAGAAGACGGTGATGAAGCAGCACTAGAAAAAGCAACATCACAAATGAAAGACATGAAATCTGCATCTAAAAACGATGCGGTGGTAAACAGCCAAAGCAAAGGTGACGTAGACCTAGCGACAGTACAAAGCATCATTGTCGCTTGTGATGCGGGCATGGGCTCGAGTGCAATGGGCGCGAGCATGCTACGCAAAAAGGTTCAAGACGCAGGTCTGAACATCCACGTAACCAACCTTGCCATTAACAGCTTACCAGAGAGTGCAGATATCGTGATTACTCATAAAGACTTAACGGATCGTGCACGTAAGCATGCTCCAAACGCACACCACATTTCATTGACTAACTTCCTAGATAGCGAGATGTACAACCAGCTAGTCACCAAACTACTAGCAGCGCAAAACCAATCCGCAGCCAATGACGACCAAATGGTAAAAGTTTCGCTCGTGGCAGCAAACGACGACAACTTCGAGCCACAGCAAACGTCGGTGTTCCAAATCCAGCGTGAAAACATTCACCTAGGTTTGAAAGCTGCCAACAAAGAAGAAGCGATTCGCTTCGCGGGCAACAAGTTGGTCGAACTTGGCTACGCAGAACCAGAATACGTAGACGCGATGTTTGAGCGTGAAGCATTGGTTCCAACTTACCTAGGCGAATCTATCGCAGTGCCTCACGGTACGGTGGAAGCGAAAGACCGCGTGAAGAAAACCGGCATTGTAATCTGCCAATACCCATCGGGTATCCAATTTACTGAAGACGACGACGATGTTGCGAAACTGGTTATCGGCATTGCCGCTAAGAACGATGAGCACATCCAGGTGATTACCACCATTACGAACGCGCTCGATGAGCCGGAGGCAATTGAGAAGCTAACCAGCACCAACGATGTGGAAGAGATTCTAAACATCCTTGGCGGTCAACAAGCGGCTTAATTACCCCTTTAATTTGCTCCTGAGGCAAATGAGGTCAGCTGTCACCCCCTATGCGGTTGGCCTCCCCCTAGTTTCGTAAGTCAACATTTTAGACATTGGTAGGTAAGAATTATGAAAAACGCAGTTCATTTTGGCGCAGGTAACATTGGTCGTGGCTTCATCGGTAAACTATTAGCAGACGCAGAAGTCGAGGTGACATTCGCAGACGTTGACGCTCCACTCGTCGACCAACTGAGTCACAAGCAAGAATACAAAGTAAAAGTGGTCGGTACTGAGTGCCAAATCGACACAGTAACTCACGTCACCGCGGTTAACTCAGCCAGTGAAGATGTCATTGACCGCATTGTAAAAACCGACTTGGTAACAACAGCGGTTGGCCCTAACGTACTGGACATCATTGCAAAAACCATCGCTACCGGCATTGCTAAACGCTTTGCAGCAGGTAACGATAAACCATTGAACATCATAGCGTGTGAAAACATGGTTCGTGGCACCACACACCTAAAAGGTGAAGTGTATAAACACTTGGATGAATCATTGCACGCGAAAGCAGACGAGTTGGTTGGCTTTGTCGATTCAGCAGTAGACCGTATCGTACCACCAGCAGAAGCGGCGAACGATGACCCACTAGAAGTCACTGTAGAGAGTTTTAGCGAATGGATTGTGGATGAGCAGCAATTCAAGGGCGAAATCCCTGACATAGCTGGCATGGAAAGAACCAACAACCTAATGGCATTCGTAGAACGCAAGCTATTCACTCTCAATACAGGCCATTGCATTACCGCTTACCTAGGTTGCTTGAAAGGCCATCGTACCATTCGTGAAGCAATTGAAGACCCAAGCATTCACGCTGAAGTAAAACAGGCGATGCAAGAGAGTGGTGAAGTGCTGATCAAACGTTACGGCTTCGACCGTGACATGCACAACGCCTACATCGAGAAGATTTTAGGACGCTTTGCCAACCCATACTTAGTGGATGAGGTGGATCGCGTAGGTCGTCAACCAATTCGAAAATTGGGTGCAAACGATAGATTAGTGAAGCCTTTACTCGGTACAATTGAGTATGGCACTGAAAATCAAACACTTTTGAAAGGCATTGCCGCTGCGTTGAAGTACACTAACGACACTGACCCACAAGCCGTAGAGCTACAAAACTCATTAAAAGAAGTGGGTGTGAAGAAGACGCTAGCGACATACACAGGTCTTGCAGAAGACAGTGCTGAAGTGGCTCAAATCGAGACACTTTACAACCAACTTTGATTTACCTAGGGGAGCTCGGCTCCCCTTCTATGTCCTTCTCTGCTTGAAGAGTTGGGATAGCTAATAATTAGAAATGTATTCAGTATATGGCAGATAACATCAACGAAACCGAGATCATTGAGCGATTAAACAGCGCACCATCGGTACGAGGCTTTTTCATTGCAGCAGTCGACGTTTTTAACGATTCGATCGACGGGTTGGTGCAAAGAATCTTTCGTAAAGATAACTTCGCTGTTCAATCGGTTGTCGGTCCGCTGCTACAAGACTCTGGACCGCTGGGCGATCTGTCTGTTCGTTTGAAGTTATTGTTTGGCTTGGGAGTGCTCCCCGATGACATTTACCACGACATCGAAGACATCATCAAACTCAAAAACCAACTCAATAGTGACGCTTCAGATTACGAATTCACTGACCCGAATATTCTAGAACCAATTAAGAAACTGCACTTGGTGAAGAAAATGGGCATGGTACAACTGGAAGTCAGCGAACCAGATGACGACATCGACCTTGAGTTTTATCAGCTACAACTGCAACGTCAACAACAAATCATTAAGTCAGGGCTCTCACTTGCCATTGTCGAGATTTGCAATGAGCTCGGCAAAGACAGCCCTTTTTAATCGAAAAACTGGCAAGGAAGCCTCCTCAACTCGCCCCTCTTTTTGCACATTCTTCTATACAACGTGCGTGAAAGCCATCACAGTCCATATTCCGATGTCTCTGTAACATCAGACCAATCTATCGCTAGTATTGAAACGGTATCGCATGCTTTCAATCGAAGACACTAAAACTAAGTGGGAGTTTTTCCAGAAACACCACTGGGTATCTCCAGAATTTTCCCGCACTCCCGTCCTCGAGTCGTGGGAGCGTTGCATAAAGCAATGCAGCCCTTACACCTGGTCAAAACCACATATTGCCTCTGGATTTACCTTCTCATCTCTAATGAAGCGCAACGAACATCTCATCGAATGCGCCACGACCGTACTTGAAGACACTTACGACATGCTAGGGGACGAAGACCTGGTATTGATGGTAACCGATGGCAACGGCTGTATTCTCTCCACCGTCGGGCACGACTCTATGCGACAAGAGATGCAAACGCTCGGCATAAAACAAGGCTGTTTTCTCTCCGAAGGAAAGATAGGCACAAATGCAGTCAATCTCTGTATCAATACTCATATCCCGTGTGAAGTTTTTGCCGCCGAACATTTCAATCGCCACTTGCACTCTTATGCCTCTGTAGCGGCGCCTGTTTTTGACCAATTTGGCAAATTACGCGGTACAACATGCCTTTTCAGAAAAGCGGAAAGCTATAAGAAAGAAGACTTAGTCATCATCGCGTCGAGCGCGAAAGAAGTCAGCTTGCAAATCCACATTCAGTCGGAACAAGAGAACATGAACCGCCTCACTTGTGCGCATAACGCAACGTTAGAGTGCATGGATGACGGCCTTCTAGCGTGGGATGAAGAAAATCGCATCACCATGGTAAATCACCAGTCCGAGCGTTTGTTAAACATTGAAGCCAGTCAGGTCTTGGATAAAGAAGTCTTTTCTGTTTTGCGCTTCCCACCGAATGTCCTTACTAGTATTGAGTCAGGTGCGAGCATAAACCGTAAACTCACAACGGTAGAGGTTCGTGGCGAGTTTGTTGAGGCGATCATCACCTTGCGTCCACTCAACGACGGCACACACTTATTGTTCTTGCACCCTATCGATAAAATTCGCGAACTTGCTCAACAACAAATAGGTGGCAGTGCGCGCTATACGTTCAGCACTTTGCCCGTCATTTCACGAAAAATGAAGCATGTCATTACCGTGGCAAAACGGGCCATAAAGTCCAAATCACCGATTCTAATTACGGGTGAAGAAGGTGTAGGAAAAGCCACTCTCGCCATGGCGATTCATAACGAAAGCACCTACAAAGAAGGGCCGTTCATTACGCTCAACTGCCGCTCCATCAATACAGAGCAACTGGTCAAAGAAACTCTGGGGTATGACGAAGGGCAAGGCATGCCTTCAAAGTTTGAGCTCGCCCATGGCGGTACGCTCTTTTTAGAAAAGGTGGAATATCTGTCGCCCGATTTACAAGCCGTGCTACTTAAGTTGTTAAAAACTGGGCTCGTCAGCCGCAGCGACAGTTTGCGATTGATCCCCGTAGACTTTCAACTTATCACGAGCACCGCTTCAGAGATCAGCGAGTATGTCACTCAGCGCTCATTTGGTCGGCAACTTTATTATGAAATCTCCTCGAACGAGCTGCACATTCCACCACTACGAAAGCGTAAAGAAGACATTGAATTTCTCGTCCAGCAGCTTATCAGCCATTACGAACGCCGCCACAATGTGACTATCTCGATAGAGCCAGTCGCACTGGAAGCGTTGATGAATTTTCGTTGGTCAGGCAATAACTCCGAATTAAGAAACCGAACTGAGCGAATTTTGCTTAATCGCAGTTCGAACTTAATCAAGCTGAACGATATTCCTGAAGACATTAAACTGAATTCTCGCCATACCGCAGAAAATACGCCAGTAATCACGTTAGAAGAAGCCGAGAGAAGAGCTATCGTTCAAGCTTGGAATCAGTGTGATGGCAAAATGCATGATATGGCGAAAGCATTGCAAATTGGCCGCACGACCTTATGGAGAAAAATTAATAAGTTTGGGCTGCAGGAGCAAATGAAGCTGTATTAAGTCGTGAATTGGCGTTCCTAGAACAAAAGTAAAACCGGCGTAAGCACGCCGGTACAGATGTACTAACGATAAGGTATCGATTAAACATCGACAGACAACTGACGAATCTGCGCTTTTAGTCCCGGGAGCATACTCGAACTGGCGCTGAATTTTCGCAACCCCACGCGAAGCAATGTTTCTGTGGCATTTGGATCGCCAGCCATCTCACCACACATACTAACCGGTATGCCCGCGCGATCGCCTGCTGCACACGTGAGCTCAATGGCTTTTAGTACCGATGGTTCAAAGTAGTTCACCAATTCAGCAACAGCGGCGTTACCTCGATCGGCGGCCATAACATATTGAGTCAAATCATTGGTGCCGATAGAGAAAAAGTCGACTTCTTGGGCTAACGCATCAGCATTTAACACCGCGGCTGGTACCTCAATCATAATACCAACGGGCAAATGAGTCGCATCCAAGCCGAGTTGGTTTGCTTGATGCGCCAACAGCACTTTTACTTTTCTCACTTCTTCAACCTGAGCCACCATCGGTATCATCAATTGAATATTCGGTTGCTCGTGAAAGGCTCTCAGAATGGCTCGAAGTTGAGCGGTAAACAATGACTCATGTTGAAGGCACAACCGCACCCCTCTCAAACCTAAAAATGGATTATCTTCTGCTGGCATAGGATAAGCGGCTAAAGGCTTATCACCGCCAACATCTAGACTACGAATCGTAAGTGGCTTATCACCAAGTGCGGCTGCAATATCACGATACACTTGGTATTGCGCTTCCTCAGTCGGCAACTCATCACTGTTTTGAAATAGAAACTCAGTCCGAAATAGACCAACGCCCTCAGCTCCTGATGTTAGTGCATCATCAATATCTTTCGGTCCACCAATATTGGCGAGTACTGGAATATGGACACCATCACAGGTGACTGCGGCTTGCTGAGCACTCGCTAATGCACGTTGTCGGATGCTTTGCCACTCAATTTGCTGAGCTTCTAATTCCTGCTGTACGGCATCTGAAGGAGAGAACCATAAATGCCCTCGGAAGCCATCAATAGTCACCACTTGACCAGCACGCACAGCATCAAGGCAGCCCTGAGCTTTAACGATGGCAGGAATCCCCATCGCACGAGCAAGAATCGCACTGTGAGAGGTTTTCCCTCCCTCACTCAAACAGATACCAAGCACTTTCGATTTATCAAGCCCGGCCACATCAGAAGGCATCAGGTCGCGGGCCAACAAAATACTCGGTTCCTGAATGTCGATGGCATTAGGCGTTACGCCTGTCATTTCGACCATAACTTGGCGTGCGATATCATGTACATCTGCTTCGCGTTCCCGCATGTACTGACTTTCTGCCTGGCGAAACTCTTCGGCCAACGTTTGCAGTGATTCTACCCAAGCTTGCTCGGCTATCATGCCCGTTTGAATTCGCGACTCGACCGATGCCCATAATTCTGGGTCACTGAGCATCATGCTATGAGCAGCAAATATTTCCCCTTTCGGCTGCTTCGCTTGCTCCTGCAAATGTTGAACAACCACGCCTATCGCACGCTTAACCCGTTCAATTTCATCTTGTTCACTTTGGAAATCACGTTCAGGCACTGCTGGCATTTCATGAGTAAAAAGGACAGCAGGAGCAGTAGCGATACCGTCATTGACTCGAATACCAACAACAGCACCTTCAATCTGATTTGAGGCCATGCCATCGAGCAGAGTATCTGAACTTTCTTCAGGTTCGATAATGCCTTGCTCAACCGCCTCTTTTTCTCCGAAGTGCTCATAAGCTAAGGCTTCAAATGCCTTGATTGCTTCACTGGATTGAGAGCCGAGTGCGCACAGCGTGATCGTCTCTTGGCTACTAACGCCAAGTTTCGCAATGCTGTTTAAGCTTTTCGCGTTCACACGGCGCTCGCCTTTTTTCAACCATAATTGGCAGTCAAAAGGCGCGAGTGCACCAACAATGGCCGCAGCGGGACGAGCATGTAATCCATGCGGATTTTGCACTACCCAATCAAATGTCCATTCTTGCTCAAAGTTCTCTGATACTGGCGCTATCTCAGCGGATGTTAGTGGCTGATCACCAAGGTGCTCTTGTTTTACGCTTAACGCATTCTGTGCCTCTTCGACTACCGTCGATAAAGGCAGTCCGGCGGCGGCAGCCACCGACGCCGCCATGGTTCCTTCAACAATAGGTGCCGAGATAAGGGTGACATTTTCCCTCACATGATCATCAATCAGGTCCAGAGCCATTTCCGTGCTAAGCAACGCGCTGCCAAGATCCATCAACACAACAACCCCTTGTTGATCTTGTACCTGCTCAATCGCTTCCATCACGGCAATGGCATCGGTTCCGATCGGGTTCTCTGGATCATCAATCCCAGCAGCAATCGCAAGCTTGGCTTTGCCTTGCGTCATTTGGGTGGCAAGTTCTGCCACCCCTTCGGCAAGTCGACGACTATGAGATACAACTACAATTCCCACCATCTTAATTACCTGCTATTGCCTGCTGTAGTGCTTTAATCATTAACAAAGAAGAGGTTGCACCGGGATCTTGGTGACCAATACTGCGTTCACCTAAATAGCTTGCTCGCCCTTTTTTCGCCAACATTTCAATCGTGGCAACCGCGTTCGTTTCTGCTAGCTCAACCATTTCATTAAGTAAGTGATCGGCGCTCATGCCATTTTCTAACGACGCCTTCACGCTAACTAAAACGGGTAACCAAACATCACACATGGTTTTATCACCCAGCTCTGCTTTACCACGAGACACCACGCCATCCACACCGCTTTTTAGTGCATCGACCAACTCTTCAAACGTTAGTTGCTCTCGGGTTCCGACAGCGGCAGCCGTGCGAATAAACAGCGTGCCATACAGCGGGCCACTTGCCCCACCAACACTAGAAAGTAAGGTCATGCCCGTATTCTTGAGAATGCTGCCGATATTTTGGTCCGCAAATTGCGGCAGTTTTTCAGCAACTTTTTTAAAGCCACGGTTCATATTGAGACCATGGTCTGCGTCACCAATATCACGATCAAGGTCGGTCAGAAAATCTTGATTCTCTTGATACGTTTTTGCACATAACTCTAGCCAGTGAACGATATGTTGTTTTTCAATTTGCATGTTTGCTCCCCCCTCTTACCACTTGATCGCGGCCGTATCGACAGGAGCATCGAACAGCTCCAACATCTCTTTATCTGCCTTCAGCAACGTAATCGAAACGCCTTCCATATCGAGTGACGTACAGAAGTTACCAACCATATTACGCACGATACGGAACCCTGCTTGCTCGCAGTTATGAGCCAGACGGCGGTACACTCCGTAAAGCTCTGAAGTTGGCGTACCACCCATACCATTCACCATCACGATGTAGTCGTGTTCAGCGGCGAAAGGCTCAATGCTGGATTCCACTTCATCCCATTCACCTTCGTCACGATTCCAAATACGCAATGTGCGCTGATAAGGCGTGTTTTCAGCAACTTCAGCAAACATCTCATCCACTAACGTATCGGCGTCGGTGTATTTCACTCGCTTGATACCTGGTTCACCATGGATACCAACACCAAACTCAACTTCATCATCTTCCAGAACAAAAGATGGTTTACCCGCCGCTGGTACAACACAAGCATTAAGTGCCACACCAAATGAACGACAGTGATTATTCACGCGACGAGCCAGTGCTTCACATTGCTCCAACGAATAACCTTTGTTCGCGGCAGCCCCAACTAACTTTTCAACCAATACCGTTCCAGCAACGCCACGGCGACCAGCGGTATACAGGCTGTCTTTGACTGCAACATCGTCATCCACCAACACCGACCCAACTTTGATGCCATCGGTATGAAGCAGCTCCACAGCCGTTTCAAAGTTCAACACGTCTCCGGTGTAGTTTTTAATGATAAATAGCACGCCTTCACCAGTATTCACTTGGTTGCCACATTCGTACATTTGATCTGGCGTTGGTGAAGTAAATACCTCTCCAGGGCAGGCGCCTGTCAGCATGCCTTTACCAATAAAACCTGCGTGCAAAGGTTCATGACCACAGCCACCACCAGAAACCAGTGCCACTTGCCCCGGTGTTTCCTCGTGCCACATGTAACGAGGTTCGTAGTTCGCTTTTAGCTCTGGGCGAGATAAAGCCAGACCTTCCATTTGCTGCAATACAACATCATCAACTTGGTTAATTAACTTTTTCATCGTTCTATCTCATTCCATTTATATTTTTATGTAGGGTATGAATTCATCTTAAACAGAGAAAATGCGTGCTCAACAAAAATCAATCCGTTTCATATTGAAACAAAAACTTCGGCATTATTGTTTCAATATGAAACGAAAAACGACAAATTTTCCTGAATAGTGATCGTCGCCATAAAGCATGCTGATTCTTATTACTTCTGGCAGTCGGTTTGACACAGAGGTCATAAAAGCATGGAACAAAACCAGAGATATCCTTCACCACTTACCACACCAAACCTAATATAAACCTTATCCCTACAATGGATATTCATTGCAGTCCAAAACACTCATAAAAAAGGTTAAAGGTTTGAATTATGGACAAAATTATTATCAGCCCAAGCAAATACGTCCAAGGTGAACAAGTACTTACATCTATCGCTCACTATGTGAAAACATTGGGTGAACGTCCGTTAGTAATTGCCGATGAGTTCGTGACTAACCTGGTTGGTGATGACGTCAAACAAAGTTTTGCTGACGAAAAGCTTCCACTCACTATGAACATTTTTGGTGGCGAATGTTCACGCGTTGAGATTGAACGCATCACGGACATTTGTGCCACTCAGAAACACGATGTCATTGTCGGTATTGGTGGTGGTAAAACGTTAGATACAGCAAAGGCTGTTGCGTTTTACACAAAAATTCCTGTCGTGGTGGTTCCTACGATTGCCTCGACTGATGCGCCAACCTCAGCGCTTGCGGTGATATACACACCTGAAGGTGAATTTGCAGAATATTTGATGATCCCTAAAAACCCAGACATGGTCATCATGGATACGTCAGTCATCGCCAAAGCCCCTGTTCGCTTACTTGTATCGGGGATGGGCGACGCGCTTTCCACCTACTTTGAAGCTCGTGCCAACATGACTTCTGGTAAGGCAACAATGGCTGGTGGGTTAGCGACGCGTTCAGCACAAGCGCTTGCGAAACTTTGCTATGAAACCTTGCTTGAAGATGGTGTAAAAGCAAAAGCTGCAGTAGAAAATGGTGTGAGCACCAAAGCGGTAGAAAACATTATTGAAGCCAATACATACCTTAGCGGTATCGGTTTTGAAAGCAGTGGTCTAGCGGGTGCTCACGCTATTCATAACGGCCTAACTAAGCTTGAAGAGTGTCATCATCTCTATCATGGTGAGAAAGTCGCGTTCGGCACACTAGTTCAGCTGGTACTAGAAAACGCAGCGATGGAAGAGATTAATACGGTTCTTGCATTCTGCCGCTCTGTAGGTCTACCAACCAACTTATTTGATATGGGCGTTAAAGAGCTTAACCACGCTAAGTTGCGCGAGGTCGCCGAAGCCTCAACGGCCGAGGGAGAAACCATCCACAATATGCCATTCCCAGTGACGGCAGAAAATGTCTACTCTGCAATTCTAACCGCTCACCAGTTGGGTCAATAACTCACAAACCTTAAAATGGGTTTAAATAAAAAAGCGGCACATACTCTCGCATGTGCCGCTCAGGATTTTTGCTGTTAAGCGTAATTACTCAACCGTTACCGCTTTCGCTAGGTTACGTGGTTGGTCTACGTCCGTACCTTTGATCAGTGCTACGTAGTAAGACAGCAATTGCATTGGGATGGTGTAGTAGATCGCCGCCGTGATTTCACTAACGTGAGGCATCGTGATGATCTTCATTGTTTCATCGCCTTCGAAGCCTGCGTCTGCATCTGCGAATACATACAGAAGACCGCCACGCGCACGTACTTCCTCAACGTTTGATTTTAGCTTTTCAAGTAGGTCGTTGCTTGGTGCAACCACAACAACAGGCATGTCAGCATCAATCAGCGCAAGAGGACCGTGTTTTAGTTCACCCGCCGCGTACGCTTCTGCGTGGATGTAAGAGATCTCTTTCAGTTTTAGAGACGCTTCCATCGCGATTGGGTAGAACTCGCCACGGCCTAGGAACAATGTGTGGTGCTTGTCTGCAAAATCCGTTGCTAGTGCTTCAATTTCTTTCTCGAAAGAAAGTGCCGCGTTGATTTGCTTAGGAAGTGCGTGTAGCGCTTCAACAATCTCTTTTTCTTTCTCTTTGCTGATGCGGCCTTGCTCTTTACCTAGTGCCGTTACCAACATAAGTAGTGCAGAAAGTTGAGTCGTGAACGCTTTGGTTGAAGCCACACCGATTTCAACACCAGCGCGAGTCATGAACGCAAAATCTGATTCACGAACCAGAGAAGAGCCTGCTACGTTACAAATGGTCATCGCCGCCATATAACCTTTCTCTTTTGCTAGGCGAAGTGCTGCTAGCGTATCAGCGGTTTCACCAGACTGAGACAACGTAATCAATAGGCTGTTTGGACGAGTAACAAACTTGCGGTAACGGAATTCAGACGCAATTTCTACATCACAGCTAACGCCTGCAATGTCTTCAAACCAGTAACGTGCCGTCATACCTGCGTTGTAAGACGTACCACACGCCACGATTTGTACGTGTTCTACTTTGCTTAGAATGTCTGCCGCGTGCACACCGATCGCGTCTGTCACAACAGAGTCTGCCGTGATACGACCTTCCATTGTGTTGATCAACGCTTTAGGTTGCTCATAGATTTCTTTTTGCATGAAGTGACGGTATTGGCCTTTATCACCTGCATCATGCTCTGCGTTAGATTCAACAATTTCACGCTCAACTGGCTCACCCGTTGCATCAAACACAGTGACTTCACGGCGAGTAATTTCTGCTACGTCACCTTCTTCTAGGTACATGAAACGGCGCGTAACGTTAAGTAATGCAAGTTGGTCAGACGCTAGGAAGTTTTCACCTACACCAAAACCGATCACGATCGGGCTGCCTGAACGCGCTACTACGATGCGTGAAGGATCTTTGCGATCCAACGCTACCGTGCCGTATGCGCCTTCAAGTTGTTTTGCTGTTTTTTGTACCGCTTCTAATAGCGTTTCTGAAGTACGAAGTTCCCACTCAACCATATGTGCGATAACTTCTGTATCCGTTTGCGATTCAAACACGTAGCCACGAGATTGAAGCAGCTCACGCAGCTCTTCATGGTTTTCGATGATGCCGTTATGGACCACTGCGATATCACCAGACATGTGTGGGTGAGCGTTGATTTCAGAAGGTTCACCGTGCGTCGCCCAACGAGTGTGCGCAATACCAGTTCCGCCGATCACTTTTGCTTCTTCTACTGCATCAGCCAATTCTTGTACTTTACCCAAGCGACGAACGCGCGTTAGGTTTGATTCGCCATCAACAACCGCAACGCCAGCAGAGTCGTAACCGCGGTACTCTAAGCGGCGTAGACCTTCAACCAAAATTTCTGCAACATCTCGTTGTGCTACTGCACCTACGATTCCACACATGTGTTTATCTCCGTTTGTAGTTTTGTTCTTCCCTAGCCATGATTTCAAATAGAGGCAGCAAGCAAAGGCCTTTATCCAGAGGGAAGTAAAATATGAAACTGATTACATTATTAGGCGCAAATGACTTTCACGCCATGTTGTTCAATCTGTACTTTATGCTCTGCTTGGATATCTGCATCGGTCACCAACACATCAACTTGATGCCAAGCGAGCTCTAAGTTTGGGATCTTACGGCCGATTTTTTCGGACTCGATCATTACGATCACTTCACGTGACGCTTCTGCCATTACCTTACTTAAGCCAACCAACTCATTAAATGTGGTGGTTCCACGCTCGAGATCGATGCCATCCGCACCGATGAATAGTTGGTCAAAGTCGTAAGCTCGTAATACAGATTCGGCCACTTTGCCTTGAAAGGACTCTGAGTGCGTATCCCAAGTACCACCAGTCATCAGCAGTGTCGGTTCGCTCTCTAATTCATTTAGGGCGTTAGCAACATGCAACGAGTTGGTCATGACCACTAAGCCACGTTTGTCATTCAACTGTTGAATCAGCGCGGCAGTCGTGCTGCCACTGTCGATCACGATGCGATTATGATCGCGAATCAATGATGCAGCTGCTTTTGCTAAGCTTAACTTTCGAGTCGAAACATTAGCGCCCAATTCTTCGTGAATGACTTCCTTTGGGATAGCAATCGCACCGCCATAGCGGCGTAGAAGTTGGCCGTTTTTCTCTAAAGAAGCTAAATCCTTTCTAATCGTGACCTCTGAGGTTTCGAATTTCTGAGCAAGTTCATCAACGCTGACTTCTCCTAGTTCAGAAACCAAGTTAGAAATGGCGTGTCTTCTTAATTGAGTATTTCGTTTCGACATTTAAGTTTTGATTTTAAGTTTCGATGTGAAACTTATTATAGTCAAACCGAAACTTTTAAGTCCATTTATTTCGATCCAAAAAATTAATATTTCTCGATAAAACCTTGTCCTAAGACAATTCTTAAACAGTGATATTGGATTCATTCAGTGGTAGAATTCGCCACCGAAAAGAAAAAAAATTACAGAATTGAAGGCTATTTTTTTGCAACTTTCTGCATATAAAGTGGGATTAGTCACAAAAAGGTAACCAAAATCGCCGATCTTTTAGTCATAAAATGACTAAACTTGGTGAAAGACTTTCAGAATCTGAAGTTCTAATAATGAGACGAAAAATCGGTGGGTGACAGGTACTAAATGTCATCAAAAACGTCCTGACTTCAGAGTAAATAACCGACTTTCAAATTGTAACTATACTTACCGGAGAGTATCTTCCATGAAAAAGACCAAAATCGTATGTACGATTGGCCCTAAAACAGAATCTGTAGAGAAGCTAACTGAACTAGTTAACGCAGGCATGAACGTAATGCGCCTTAACTTCTCTCACGGTGACTACGAAGAACACGGCACTCGTATCGCGAACTTCCGTAAAGTAATGGAAGCTACTGGCAAACCACTAGCAATTCTTCTAGATACTAAAGGTCCAGAAATCCGCACTATCAAGCTAGAAGGCGGTAACGATGTTGATCTAGTAGCAGGTCAAGAATTCACTTTCACAACTGACACTTCAGTTGTAGGTAACAAAGATAAAGTTGCAGTAACTTACGCTGGTTTCGCAGCAGACCTAAACGTAGGTAACACTATCCTAGTAGACGACGGTCTAATCGAGATGGAAGTTATCTCTAAGACTGAAACTGAAGTTAAATGTAAAGTTCTTAACACCGGTGCACTAGGCGAAAACAAAGGTGTTAACCTTCCTGGCGTTTCTGTAAACCTACCTGCACTATCTGAAAAAGATAAGAACGACCTTAAATTTGGTTGTGAGCAAGGCGTTGACTTCGTAGCAGCTTCTTTCATCCGTAAAGCGTCTGACGTTCAAGAAATCCGTGAAGTACTTGCTGCAAACGGCGGCGAGAACATCCACATCATCTCTAAGATCGAAAACCAAGAAGGTGTTGATAACTTCGACGAGATCCTAGAGCTTTCTGACGGCATCATGGTTGCACGTGGTGACCTAGGTGTTGAAATCCCAGCTGAAGAAGTAATCTTCGCTCAGAAAATGATGATCGAGAAGTGTAACCGTGCACGTAAGATGGTTATCACAGCAACTCAAATGCTTGATTCTATGATCAACAACCCACGTCCTACACGTGCGGAAGCAGGCGACGTTGCTAACGCGGTAATGGACGGTACTGACGCAGTAATGCTTTCTGGTGAAACGGCGAAAGGTAAATACCCTGTTGAAGCGGTAACTATCATGGCTCAAATCGCGAACCGTACTGACTCAGCGCTAAAAGCTGAACTAGGTTCTCGTCTAGACAGCCCACGTCTTCGCATCACTGAAGCAGTATGTAAAGGCGCTGTAGACACAGCTGAGAAACTAGCAGCTCCACTTATCGTTGTTGCAACTGAAGGCGGTAAGTCTGCACGTTCAGTACGTAAGTACTTCCCAACTGCAAACATCCTAGCGCTAACAACTAACAAGAAAACTGCTGCACAGCTAGTTCTAACTAAAGGTGTTACTCCTGTAGTTGTTGATTCAATCGAAAGCACTGACGCATTCTACGTAGCGGGTAAAGAACTTGCTCTAGAATCAGGTCTAGGTAACAAAGGCGATATCGTTGTTATGGTTTCTGGCGCTCTAGTTGCTTCAGGTACTACGAACACAGCTTCTGTACACGTGCTATAAGACTGAACTTTTAACACTTCAGTTTCTTGAGAAGGAGGGCTTATGCCCTCCTTTTTTATATGGCTTTCTTGCTCTCATAATAGGCTAATTGTATTATTTACCTCTATCAGAATTTCGTACTGTTTAATTTTATCGTCACGATTAAAGTTTCTATGAGGTGTATGTGTCTAGTCCCACTCTTACCGACAAAGTATTAAGAATGATCCGTCAGGATATTCTCGATGGCGAGCTTAAACCCGGTCAAAAACTCGTGGTTGCCGAACTCAAAGAGAAGTACAACGTAGGAGCGTCACCCATTCGAGAAGCATTGGTGCAATTATCTTGGAGCAAATACGTCAAACTCGAGCCGCAAAAAGGCTGCTGGGTTGCACCTGTATGTAAAGATGAGTTACATGACTTGTACGAAAGCCTGCAAATGGTCTCCGCATGCTTACTCAGTAAGGCAATTATGATTGGCGATGAAAAATGGGAACTGGATGTACTAACTGCTTATCACAAGTTATCCCGAGTAAAACCTGGCGAAAGCTTTTGTTGGAGGGAATGGGAAGAGCGCCAAAATCAGTTTCTTACTGCGCTGTTTGAAGGTGCTGGCTCTGTCAATATGTTTGGGTTTTTCCGCGATCTACTCACGCAAATTAAACGCTACCAATACTTCGCGATGCAGATTTTAGGCACAGGGAACCCTGGGCACTGTAATCTCGATGAGCAAGAAATACTGATGAAGGCATCGCTAGACAAAAAGAGTCAGGATGCTTTAGGTTATCTAGAGCGTTACTTGAGACAGTCAATACAGTGTATCGAAGCCGCCATCGACAACCAATGTCGCATACTGGCTAGCGAATAACGCTGAGACTAAAAAGCGGGGGTCTATCCCCGTTTTTTCGTTTTTGTAAAAGCACTAAGCAATATCATCATAACTATGACACAGCGATACGCAGTTACGCCCTGCACTTTTTGACTCATACAAAGCAATATCAGCACATTTATACGTTCTTGTACGATCAGAGGTTAAATCACTATACCCAGCACTGACAGTAATGCCTCTATCACTACGCATTTGAACCGCGACACGTAGCCTGTTCAATACAATTTCAGCCTCTTCTAGTGTTGTATGCGGCATGATCACTGCAAATTCCTCACCACCGACACGAGATACAAAGTCTGTGCTGCGGACTTCTTCTAGGAGGGTTTCTGCGACACTACAAATCACCTTGTCTCCTTCGTCGTGGCCTAGCTCGTCATTAATACGCTTAAAATGGTCAATATCAAACAACGCCAAACAAGCAGGAGGGCTATCAGGATAGCGTTCAATAATCCCCGCATATTGCGCCAATTGCTCTTCAAATTTTCGGCGGTTCCACAACCCCGTCAAGCCATCTTTTTCGCTTAGGTTTCGTAATTTTTCTTCTAACTCTTTTTGCCCAGAGATATCCACCAGCGACGTAATGTAATAACTCACTTTACCTGATTTGGTTAAATTCGCCTGAATACGCATTATTGCAGTAAAGACTTGATTAAACTTAGTTCGACAACGAATCTCCCCTTCCCATACGTGTTCACTCTTCAGTGTTTTCCAGATACTCAGGTTTGCTTCGAGATCTTCAGGTAAGAGAATTAAATGATGTGCACTCCAACCTTGGGCATGCTTGGTTGAGTAACCCATCATATTTTCAAACTCTTGATTAACCATGATGATCCTATGTGAAGCATCCGAGATCATCACCGCAGTCATACCATCAAGAGCAGCTCGAGCCAACTTCGATTCCATACTATGACGCCGATAATGCAGAGCAAGGGCTGCCGTCGGCAAAGTGAAGCCGAGCACCAAACTTAGAACAAAAAACGCTTCTTGGATTAAGTCATCAATATCCCTCTGAGCTCGGGATAATAACTGCTCATTGGTAAGATCAATAACCAGATGAAGAGGTTCGCTAGAAACAAACTGGATGGTGCGATACGCGACCAAATTCGAACCATTGTAAGCATAGCCCGAATCTTTTGAATTTAAACTACGCCAAATGTTTGGGTACATCCGGCCAAAATTAAATTGAGAGCGAGCGGGAATTATATGGCCATACAAACGAGCTGATTTAGGGCTATCAATGTAAAATCCGTCACTCTTAATCAGCTCAATATGGAAATCAAGCACTGACGAATAGTTGAGTCGAGAGGATAAATAGTCAATATCAACATTAAGCACAAGATACCCTTCGCGCTTTCCGTTAAGCGAAATAGGCATCAAAATACGCAGTGACGGGCTATAGGGATAGACTAACTCGCCATACTCTCGTTCTAAACCTATCCCCCACGAAGCGATTTCGCCATCGTCTAAGTTCTTAGCGAATTGAAAGTAATCTCGCTCTGACTTATTTTGCAATTTGATCGCGGGCAACGCAGCGCCTGTTTCAATATCATAATTAATCCTCACTTTTTCTCGACCAGAAACATCAAGAAAGCGAATTTGCTTATACAACTTTTGATTGATTGCGACCGAGATCCACATGTCTTCTAAGATGGAACGGTTCACCCGGTTAGGTTGGCGCAGATATTCATACAGACTTTGGCTGTGACCAAGTAGGTCACTGATCGTTTCGATTTGATCCTGAATATTGCTGTATTCACGGCCAGTATAGGCCAATTGATGTAACGCTTCTTGAGCGGTGTTCTCAACATTGTTTTCTAACAATGTCAGATATTTCTGATAGTAGTAAGCGGCAGTGAGTGCACTAAAAAATAGTGCTGTCGCCAATAAGGTGCCGACTCGCTTAGGTACTTTCACACGTCTAATGCCTATCATGCTTACTAAAACGACAATTATATCATTAATTGTTATTTTCTAAACAAAAAAGCCACTTAGATTAAGTGGCTTTTCTATATGCAATCATAGAGTTAAGGTTTGAGGGCTCGCTCTCCTCGCGCAATGCCAACGACACCACTACGAGCAACTTCGACAACTTCGGTCACTTCGGATATCGCTTGAATGAAGGCATCTAGCTTTTCACTCGTACCCGCAAGTTGTACGGTGTATTGGGAAGCCGTGACATCCACGATCTGGCCACGAAAGATGTCTGCCGTACGCTTCACTTCTGCTCGCGCAAAACCACTGGCTTTCACTTTCACCATCATCAGTTCACGCTCAATGTGCTCATACTCGGTGACTTCTTGCACTTTCAGCACATCGATCAATTTGTGTAACTGCTTCTGAATTTGTTCCAACTGCATCTCATCAGATGTCGTGGTAATGTTCATTCGCGACAGGGTTTCATCATCAGTCGGTGATACCGTCAAAGATTCAATGTTGTAACCACGTTGAGAGAACAAACCAACAACACGAGACAACGCACCCGGTTGGTTTTCCAATAGCAATGAAATAATGTGTCTCATATTAAGTTCTCTCCGTTTTGCTTAGCCACATTTTATCCATACCCTCACCTTTGATTTGCATCGGGTATACGTGTTCGGTTTCGTCTACGTTGATGTCCACAAACACCAGACGATCTTTCATATCCAACGCTTTTTGTAGCCCTTCTTCGAGCTGATCAGGCGTTTCGATACGAATACCGACGTGACCATAAGCTTCTGCAATCGCTGCAAAGTCAGGAACAGAACTCATGTAAGAATTAGAGTGACGACCTTGATAAATAATGTCTTGCCACTGTTTTACCATGCCTAAGAATCGGTTGTTCAGGTTGATGATCTTCACTGGAATGTCGTATTGCATGGCTGTCGACAATTCTTGAATGTTCATCTGAATGCTGCCGTCACCAGTCACAACCACGACCTCTTCTTGTGGCATGGCAAACTTCACGCCCATGCCAGCCGGAAGACCAAATCCCATGGTGCCAAGACCACCAGAGTTTATCCAACGGCGCGGCTTATTGAATGGGTAGTACAGCGCCGCAAACATCTGATGCTGGCCCACATCAGACGCCACATATGCGTCACCATTAGTTAGCTTGTGCAGCGTTTCAATTACTTGCTGTGGCTTGATTCGTTCTGGAGACGTTTCATAAGACAAGCAGTTGCGGTCACGCCATACTTGAATGTCATCCCACCATGCAGTGATAGCATCTTGATCATTTCCACTACCTTGCTCTGCAAGCAGCCCGAGCATGGTTGTCAGCACTTTTTCCGCAGAACCTACGATCGGCAAATCCACTTTCACGTTTTTCGAGATCGATGACGGATCGATATCAATATGCATCACTTTTGCGTTTGGGCAGTACTTTTCAAGATTGTTGGTTGTACGGTCATCAAAACGCACACCGATACCAAAAATAAGATCCGCTTCATGCATTGCCATATTAGCTTCGTAAGTGCCGTGCATACCCAACATGCCCAGTGAGTTTTTATGTGTACCCGGGAATGCCCCCAAGCCCATCAAAGTACTCACAACGGGTAGGTTCAGTTTGTCGGAAAGCTCTAAAATATGTTCATGAGCGCCAGAAATCACCGCACCACCACCGATATAAAGCACTGGTTTTTTCGCTTCTAATAGCGATTTAAGCGCTTTTTTAATCTGGCCTTTATGGCCCGAAGTTGTCGGCTTGTAAGAACGCATTGAAAGCGTTTCTGGGTATTGGTAAGGCAGTTTGATTTGCGGATTCATTACATCTTTTGGCAAGTCAATAACTACTGGACCAGGTCGACCTGTAGTCGCGATATAAAACGCTTTTTTGATTGTTTCAGGAATATCTTCCGCTTTTTTTACTAAAAAGCTGTGTTTGACCACTGGGCGGGAGACACCGACGATGTCACACTCTTGGAAAGCATCATTACCAATTAGGCTATTCGGTACGTTACCCGAGATAACGATCATTGGGATAGAGTCCATATACGCTGTTGCAATACCCGTAATGGTATTGGTCGCGCCCGGCCCCGAGCACACAAGTACGACACCCGGTTTACCGGTAGCTCGAGCGTAACCATCTGCCATATGAGTGGCGGCTTGCTCATGCCTTACAAGTACGTGTTTGATTTGATCGGTTTTGGCATGCAGTGCATCGTAGATATCCAAAACAGAGCCACCTGGGTAGCCAAAGATCTGCTCTACGTGCTCTTCTATCAGAGATTGAACCACCATCTCTGCGCCTGACAACATTGCTGTCATAATTGCTCTCCTTAGCCAGTTTCCTCACCGTAAGGTCAACGGATTGGTCTGGTTTTACATAGTCTAGGTCTTATTCGTAGCCTAATCGAAATACTTCCACGTTTTCGGCTATGTCTTGCGTTCGTCATAACATCCCGCAAGGTTACCCAACAAATGTAACGTTTTATTATCAAAGGGTCTAATGAGAGATTGGTCTACTTTTTAAACAAGATACTAGTAATTAGAATGTTAGTAGGAATAGCAGCCACACATCTCCTATTTCACAGTACAACCTAGAAACTTAACGCTCAAAAAAAGAACATTATTTCATAAGCTTTTAGCTACAGAGGTCGAAATAGCGTTATTTGACGAGCAGAACAGAAAAAATCAATACAAACAAAAATCCCCAGCAATGCGCGATCACATCACTGGGGATTTTTTCATCAATATAAAATCTAAGTCAGCTTAAGTTACTTTTTATCCGACTTTTCCTTATACATTTCTTCAATTTCATCTTGGTATTTGTCATTGATGACTTTACGACGAAGTTTTTGAGTTGGCGTTAACTCACCATCATCCATAGAGAAAGCTCTTGGTAACAGTTTAAACTTCTTTACTTGTTCAAACTTTGCCAACTCTTTTTGAAGATCGTTCACACGCTTCTCAAGCATTTCGACCACCTGGTGGTGCTTAATCAACTCAACGCGATCGTGATATTTGATATTCAGCTCTTTCGCGTACTCTTCTAGCGAGTCATAACAAGGCACGATAAGCGCAGAAACAAACTTACGAGTATCCGCAATGACTGCGATTTGCTCGATGAAGTGGTCTTTACCAATCGCACCTTCAATCATTTGTGGAGCGATGTATTTACCACCTGAAGTTTTCATCAACTCTTTGATACGGTCGGTGATGAACAAGTTGCCATTTTCATCAATGTAACCAGCGTCGCCCGTTTTTAGGAAACCGTGCTCATCAAAGGTCTTTTCCGTCTCTTCTGGCATTTTGTAATAGCCACGCATCACCATTGGACCACGAACCAGAATCTCGTTGTTTTCGCCAATCTTAACCTGTGCGCCAGGCATCGACATACCAATAGAGTCGGGGTTAAAACATTTATCATCCCAACACGATACTGTCGCCGTGGTTTCAGTCATGCCGTAGCCCAACTTAACGTTGATACCAATCGCATGGAAGAATCGACCGATGGTTTCATCCAACTTTGCACCGCCACAAGGCATAAAGTTGATTTGCCCGCCAAGTAGCGCACGCAGTTTGCTCAGAACCAACTTATCCGCCAAAGCGTATGACTTATGCAGCAAGAGCGATGGCTGACGTTTTTCTTGATGACAAGCGGCCATTTTTGCGCCCATGTTGACTGCCCAAGTAAACATGATCTTACGATGAATCGGCGCGCGAGACACTTTCTCGTGAATCGCAGAGAAGATCTTTTCATAGAAACGCGGTACGGCACACATCACGGTAGGTCGCACCTGGCTCAGTGCATCACGTACTTGCATGGTGTCTTGCAAATAGCAGTTGGTCGCCCCTTTGTACAATACATAAAAGGTCCAAGCGCGCTCAAATACGTGTGACAACGGAAGGAAGCATAATGACACGTCACTTTGAGAAAGGCTCAAGCGCTGATCGTGCCCTTCCAATTGCGCCGCAATGTTTGCGTAGTCCAACATAACGCCTTTTGGCTGGCCTGTTGTACCCGAGGTGTAGATCAGCGTGAGTAGATCATCTTCTTTTGCCTGATCTAAACGCGCGTCCAATTCAACTTGATATGTAGTGTCGCCTTTGGCAACAAATGCTTGCCAAGAGATAACGAAATCATGATCGCCAAGTTCCACATCATCAGACATCGCAACAATGAGCTCTAACTGTTCGCACTGGTCGAAAATGCTCACTGCTGCATCAAGTTGAGGCTGTTCACCAACAAACAGAACTTTGACGTCTGCATTGTTAATGATGTACGCCGACTGGGCGGCAGTATTGGTTGGGTAAATAGGTACTGTCACGCTGCGTAATTGCAGTGCTGCGATATCAGCAATCGTCCATTGCGGCATGTTGTTCGAGAAAATGCCGATCTTATCTTGGACTCCTAATCCCTGAGCCAAAAGTGCAAGTGATAAAGCATCAACTTGCTGACCAAATTGCGTCCACGTAATACCTTGCCACTCCTCACCCACTTTATGCTTGAGTGCAACGCGTGTACCACCGTTCGCAATTTGTTCACGAATACGTTTAACGATATGAAAATCTAACTTGGCCATTCTTTTACTTACCTTTTGGCTTACAGGCGTAAGCTAATTGAGCGAACAAGTGTACTCACGGCTTGCTAAAACGCAACTGACCAGTATCAAACTTATCACTAATAAGAGACAACTATCACTTATACGTCGCGAACGTACCTCAAATTGCTGAATGATTACTCTATTTAACTTACTGTTTCGATTGTTGATTACGAAAACAAAAAGCCCCGAGAGACAAAAATCGCTCGGGGACCAATGAATTGTAAAAATTGATGATTACCAATATGGTCTAATCGAGAAGACCAAACGTCATCTTATTTTGCGGCAACGACTTCACCACAAGTGATCATCAGTTGATCGCGTAGCCAAATGTGGCCTTTATCTTTTTCACTTGATTCATGCCAGCTTAAGAAGCCGCTGATTTCTTTGTTCGCAAATGGGAAATCAAGAATTTGCAGTTGATCGCTGTTTACCGCATTTTCCGCCATCCAACGTGGTGCAATAGTCACAAGCTCAGATTGACCCACCACGTATAGTAGGTTGCTTAAACTAGAACCTTCATACGCCGCTTGGCAATCCAGTTCACGGTACGCTTGCTCTGAGAAACTACGTTGGCCATGCACTTTCGATAACTTCGCATGCTTTTCGTTAAGCAGTTGCTCAGCCGTCACACCACCTTGAATGCGTGGGTGTGTTTTTGATGCGATAACCACTAATTCATCTTTGAAGATTTCAGTACTTGAGAAACCTTGCTCATCAAAACGAGCGTAGTCGATCACGAAATCAATTTCTTGGTAGCGCATACGCTCAGACAACAAACGGTCAAATTCTGCATCTAGGTGAAGCTGAACGTTTGGTGCTTGTTGATTCACTTTTGCCATGATCTTCGGAGCAAAACGCATGTCACAAGGGCTGCAAATCGCAAGCTTGAATAAGCGAGTCGAAGATTCTGGCTGGAATACAGAGCTAGGAAGTTCATTGCGAATCAGCTGTAGTGCTTGGCGAATAGGGCCAAACAGTTGACGTGCTCGTTGCGTAGGCTGAATACCACGGCCTTGGCGCATGAATAGCTCGTCGTTAAACATCACTTTTAAGCGTGCCACGGCGTTACTTACCGCCGGTTGAGACATGCCTAGGTTATGTGCTGCACGAGTAATATTTTGCTCTTGCATTACAGCATCAAATACAGTCAGTAGGTTTAAATCTACACCACGCAAAGTGCTTTCCATACGGTAGCTAGCAATTGCGCTCATCGCGTCTTTCTTCTCTAACATTGAGTGCGCCTCTTTTGTAATCGTCAACTTTGTTCATTAAATTCATAACGAATAGAATCCCATCTCGCACAAAAGACGGCGGCTGGATTCGAATCATTTTACGAATAGATAACCTAACTTTTTATTATATTTATCGTCCGGATACTTCCGGCTCGAACTGTACTATCAACTAATCGATTGCGGTTTCGCAACTAGATTGATATTTAATCAGTAAATTTTAGCCAATTAGGTATTTATTTGTTAAATAACAAAGGCTTGATAAAAACATAAAAAACTATAAAACACGTAAAAATGCATTCTTTGAGGACGTATTTAGCAAATTGATAGGACAGGCGGTCAACACAAGTATGCATTTAGCTCAGTTATTAGTTGAAATAAGAACAACAGATGACAGCTATATCTCTGATTGAATTTTGCACTTATCAGTCAAATTATCAGCAAATACACACTGAATAGAAATGAGAGAGGAAGAATAAAAATGCAGCCTTCCAAACAGAAAGGCTGCAACAAAATCGTGTCAAAAATGGAAGGAACAATGTACTTAGAACAACGTACTTAAATGTTCGACACGTAACTTGGAAAATCAACCTGCTCCCACAGTTGTCTGGATAACTCTGCTTTTGAATCCCATGCACCTTGCAGTACCCAATGAACAATAGCCTGAGCAACATCTGGGTATTTCACACTTTCGGCTTGTTGCTCCTTTAGCCACTGGCGTACTGCGGAAATGTCTAAGCTCTCCATCGACATCGCAAGCCCTAAGTCTTCTAAGGTCGCAACATTGCTCTGCTGCTCGAATTGACCCGCGAGTGGCTTTAGTAACAATTTTTTCCCCAAAGACAAGGCTTCTGAAGGAAGCTCAAACCCACCATTAGCAATGACACCACTACAGCGATGCAAATGATGTTGGAAGTTGCTGTGGCATAAAGGGCGCAGTTCTATGTTTTCTACCTGCTCACATTCGATCACATCCGGGTGATAACAGATAAACGCTTGTTGATTAAAGTGGAACAATAAGTCCGAGATATCTTCAATCGATTCGAACGGTAGATACACCAACACGAAGTCGTCGTTTTCTGCTTGGCTATCGACGGTATGCACTATCGGTGGTAACAAAGGTTGATCAAAATGATGCCAATGCAAACCAAGGTGATGTTGAGAAGGCGCAAAGTATTCAATGACGGATTTATCTAACCAACTTGCTCCCTTTAGTGGCACTGGATAACGGAAAGCATTTTGGTGGCTGATACCAATAGAAGGCTTATTTTGTTGTCTCGCTGCCCACGCAGTAACAGGTTCGAAATCATTAATGATAAGATCGTAGGACGACAGATCGAGTTGCTTAACTTCTTTGAAAAACTGCACCAAATTGTTATTCAATGCTGTTTTCGCGTAGTTTACAGAGCCTTTTTCGGTAATAAAGGTGAAGCCTCGGCGAGTCTGGTAATCGCCAAATGCTTCCATTGAAAAGTATTTTTCCGGCGCTCGCCCAGAAAACAAAAAGTCGACCTCAACATCGTGCTCTTTAAACGCATGACTCATCGCCCTTGCGCGTGCAATATGTCCGTTTCCTGTCCCTTGAACACCGTACAAGATTTTCATCAATTAGCCTCCCAACATCGCAATCGCTAATCCACCACAAAGACTGCCAAGCAGTGCACCAATGATGACATCGGTAAAAAAGTGCACACCCAATAAGATTCGCGCGGTTCCGATTAAACTTGCCCAAAAGAATGCAGCAACGCCTAGGCTCGGATAGAAATGGTCAATCAGCGTCGCCATGACAAACGCAGCGGCAGTGTGTCCTGAAGGAAGACTGTAGCGATCAGAGGGTGTAATAAAAGTAGGAAGGAATGCATTAAGCTCTTCAGGGCGACGACGCTTAAAACTATTTTTCAGCGTCCAATAAATTGGTAGCTCGATAGCAAAAGCAAGTAAACCCGCCAGTAAAAACCAGACTCCTTGCTCCTTATCTAAATACCAAGCTAATAAACCCAACACCAAGTAAAGGTGCCCGTCACCACTGTGGGAGACTCCTTTGCTGATATTGGCGACTTGTTGATTAAAACGGTGCTTAAGACAAACACTAGAGAGCGCTAAATCAAACTTAGCAATGGTTGCAATTGGCTGTGTAATTGTCTCTATGGTTCGCATGTGACCTTTCCTTACTTTGACAACGCCTTTGTGTGAAAAGTAGGAGGTTTAGGTGACAACAGCATGACGGGAGTTTGGACAATTAATGACAAAGGCCAAATTAAGGTGTGCCCAACAATTTATCTATTGGGCATAACCATAAAAATAGAACATTAAGAAGGGTTTGATGGTTGCGGTTGAGGGGTGTCTATATACCAGACTTTTCTCTTCTTGCGGCAGGCGCGCAAAGAGCCCGTCGTCATGTCGCCATCTTTTGTAAGCTCATAGCTCAGTGAGCGGCAAGTATAGTTTCCCGACAGTTCATGCTCTATACTCGTTTGCTCCGTTTTACTCGAGTTAGGCTCTAGTAGAGGGTTAGGCTGAGTAGATAAAATGTCACGATTTATCACATTGCTGCGCGCATAATCCTTATGGACATAACCTTTTATCACTCCTTTCTGTTCAACGAGAAACCAAGGTTGATCAACCACTTTTGCTAGCACATTAAAGACTTCCCCTTTCGATAATACGCCAAGCTTTGCCCCTTCAAGACTCGGTTTGGAGCGTAGGTTTAATGTGGTCTTAGAGCGGTAAGAAACATCCATAAACTCTACTGGGTTTGAAGTATCGACACCTTCAGTGGTTGGTCGGAAAACTTCCGCTTGCTGTTTCTCACTAGGTTGAACGCGGATCTTCCACCAAGAATACGTTTCCGGATCTTTACCTTTAAACTTATTTCGGCTGTCAGACTCAAGGGCAACAAGCATCTGATTCAAGAACGATTCGCGTCCCTCATAACTCAAAAATCGATCCATTTGATCATTGATAACCATGACGCTCTGCGAGTGATCATTCATAACAACGGGGGAAGCCACTTCCACATAGGTCTGCGATTGAAACAGCTGACAACCCGACAAGCTGACCAGAGTAAATACTATGGCTGAACGTCCAAATTGTTTTGTTAACCTCATTCTTTCCCTAACCCTTATTTCTTTTACCTAGTGCAACTGCACTACTATAAATGGTCATTCAAAACTTTTGCCAAACAATTCGGACCTTTGTGTGACAAGTCGCAATCCCGATGCTTGTTTTGGTAATGAAACGTCGCAAACTTGATGAGAACTTACTTCTTCTAGCACGTTTCTATCGCATCATGTCGTTTCACTTAGTGCATCATTTTTTTCAAGCAAACGAAAAGACTCATCCGATATGAATAAAAAATCGACTTTAGGGTTGACGCGCTTCATGGAGTGCGGTACTAATTTGTTAACTTAATTTTGTGGAAAGCTTAACAACTATGTCAGCTCATTTTTCTATCCTGCTTAGCCTCCTCCTGATCGTGACCAGTTCGCGCGGGTAGGCTGTGGAAGAAAAATAACCACACCAATTTCTAAGAACCCGCATGAGAATGCGGGTTTTTTTATATCTAAATACTGGAAGTAAACGATTCACTTGCGCAAAAGTGCAGAAATCAGGAAGGAAGCAAACATGAACGATCAGGTCATTATATTCGACACCACATTGCGTGATGGCGAGCAAGCGTTGTCAGCAAGCTTGACGGTTAAAGAAAAACTGCAGATTGCCTATGCGCTGGAAAGACTCGGCGTTGATGTTATCGAAGCTGGCTTCCCAATCTCTTCACCAGGTGATTTCGAGTCTGTACAAACCATCGCAAAAAACATAAAAAACAGTCGAGTTTGTGCCCTTTCGCGTGCCGTTGCGAAAGACATTGATGCTGCCGCTGAAGCATTAAAAGTGGCTGACCAATTCCGTATTCACACGTTTTTAGCCACTTCCACCATTCACGTAGAAGACAAACTACGCCGCAGCTACGACGATGTACTAGAAATGGCAGTCAACGCCGTTAAACATGCACGTAACTACACTGATGATGTCGAGTTTTCTTGTGAAGATGCTGGTCGTACTCCAATCGACAACCTATGTCGCATGGTAGAAGCCGCCATCAATGCAGGTGCGAGTACAATCAACATTCCAGATACCGTTGGCTACACCGTACCAAGTGAGTTTGGTGGGATTATTGAAACCCTATTTAACCGCGTTCCGAACATTGATAAAGCGATCATCTCCGTTCACTGTCACGACGATTTGGGGATGTCAGTTGCCAACTCTATTGCCGCCGTTCAAGCTGGCGCACGTCAGATAGAAGGCACGATCAATGGCATTGGAGAGCGAGCGGGTAACTGTTCACTTGAAGAGATCGCAATGATCATCAAGACTCGTCAAGAGTTTTTGGGCGTTCACACTGGCATTAAGCATGATGAAATTCACCGCACCAGTAAGTTGGTTAGCCAGCTATGCAATATGCCTATTCAAAGCAACAAAGCAATTGTGGGTGCAAATGCGTTTAGCCACTCTTCAGGCATCCACCAAGATGGCATGTTGAAGAATAAGAATACCTACGAAATCATGACCCCTGAGTCTATTGGCCTAAAAAACCAAGCTCTGAACCTAACCAGCCGCAGCGGTCGCGCTGCCGTGAAGAGCCATATGGATACCATGGGTTACAACGAAGACGAGTACAACCTAGACGCGCTGTATGCGGATTTCTTGAAACTTGCTGATCGCAAAGGCCAAGTGTTCGATTACGACCTAGAAGCCCTAATGCACTTCTCGAACTTGCGTGAAGAAGATGACTTCTACAAATTGAGCTACCTAAGCGTGCAGTCTGGCAGCGTAATGGCTACCACCAGCATCAAAATGCAATGCGGTGATGAAGAAATGTGTGAAGCAGCGGTCGGTAATGGCCCAGTTGATGCGCTATACCAATGTATCTACCGCGTGACAGGCTACGACATCGTTCTGGATAAATTCGACCTAACCGCGAAAGGTGAAGGTGAAGATGGTTTGGGTCAAGCAGACATCATTGCCAACTACAAAGGTCGCAAATACCACGGTACGGGTGTTTCCACCGACATCGTTGAGGCTTCCGGCCAAGCATTATTGCACGTTATTAACAGCATTCATCGTGCAGATAAAATCGAAGAAATGAAGCAGAAAAAGATTGCGACTGTGTAATAACAACCGGGCTACACGGCTCAGGAAAGAACACGCTCGTTGAAATAATTAAGCTCAAAATTAGAAAACTTAAAGGATTAACATGACAGACAAATCGTACAAAATTGCCGTCCTACCCGGTGACGGCATTGGCCCGGAAGTAATGGCGCAGGCACATAAAGTATTGGATGCAATCGAAAAGAAACATGGTATTGCGTTTGAGCGTGACGAGCATGATGTCGGTGGTATCGCGATCGACAACCACGGTTGCCCACTTCCAGAGAGCACAATAAAAGCATGTGAAGAGTCTGATGCAGTCCTATTCGGCTCGGTTGGCGGCCCTAAGTGGGAGCACTTACCACCAAACGAGCAACCTGAACGCGGTGCCCTACTTCCACTACGCAAACACTTCCAACTGTTCTGTAACTTACGTCCAGCGCAAATTCACTCAGGTCTTGAAGCTTTCTCACCGCTACGTGCAGACATCTCGGGTCGCGGCTTTGACATCGTGGTAGTCCGTGAACTGACGGGTGGTATCTACTTCGGCCAACCGAAAGGTCGTGAAGGTGAAGGCGCAACAGAGAAAGCGTTCGACACTGAGGTGTACCACCGCTTTGAGATCGAACGTATTGCAAAAATCGCTTTTGAATCTGCACGTCTACGCCGTAAGAAGGTGTGTTCAATCGATAAAGCGAACGTTCTGCAAAGCTCAATCCTATGGCGTGAAGTGGTAGAAGAAATCGCAAAAGATTACCCAGATGTCGAGCTGTCACACATGTACATTGATAACGCAACAATGCAGTTGATTAAAGACCCAGCTCAGTTTGACGTGATGCTTTGTTCAAACATCTTCGGCGACATCATTTCTGATGAGTGTGCAATGATCACTGGCTCAATGGGTATGCTACCTTCAGCAAGCCTAAACGAAAGTAAATTTGGTCTGTACGAGCCAGCAGGTGGCAGTGCACCCGATATCGCAGGTAAGAATATTGCTAACCCTGTGGCGCAAATCCTATCAGCAGCACTGATGCTGCGTTACAGCCTAGGTGAAGAAACTGCGGCGCAAGACATTGAAGCCGCAGTATCAAAAGCACTTTCAGCTGGGGAGCTAACGGGCGATCTTGCTGGTGACAACCCTGCACTTTCGACGTCTGAGATGGGCGATAAGATCGCTGAGTACATCTTAAACTCTTAATACAAAACAGATTCATAATAAATACTAAATCCTCTATCCACCAATGACTTACCTCTAAGTCATTGGTGCTAAAACAAAGCAACAAGGATAACGAGGAAAGGAAGCAAACAATGGGCAAAACATTATACGAAAAAGTCTACGACGCACACGTTGCCGTCGCAGCAGAAGGGGAAAACCCAATCTTGTACATCGACCGTCACTTGGTACATGAAGTGACGTCTCCGCAAGCATTTGACGGCTTGCGTGAAAAAGGTCGTAAAGTGCGTCAGGTCAGCAAAACTTTTGCCACCATGGACCACAACGTTTCGACAACCACCAAAGACATCAACGCATCGGGTGAGATGGCTCGTATCCAGATGGAAACGCTATCGAAAAACTGTGAAGAGTTTGGCGTTACGCTTTACGACATCAACCACAAATACCAAGGTATTGTGCATGTTATGGGCCCAGAGCTTGGTATTACCCTACCGGGCATGACCATTGTTTGTGGTGACTCGCACACGGCTACACACGGTGCATTCGGCTCTCTCGCTTTTGGTATTGGTACATCAGAAGTTGAGCACGTATTAGCAACTCAAACGCTAAAACAAGCGCGCGCCAAAACGATGAAGATCGAAGTAAAAGGCAAAGTGGCTCCGGGTATCACGGCGAAAGATATCGTGCTAGCCATCATCGGTGAAACCACAGCTGCTGGCGGTACAGGTTACGTAGTTGAATTCTGCGGTGAAGCGATCACAGACCTTTCAATGGAAGGCCGCATGACCGTATGTAACATGGCGATTGAGCTAGGAGCGAAAGCCGGTTTGATTGCACCAGATGAAACCACGTTCGAATACATCAAAGGCCGTAAATTCTCACCTCAAGGTGCGGATTTTGATGCAGCAGTAGAGTACTGGAAGACATTAAAAACGGACGATGATGCTCAGTTTGATGCAGTCGTGACACTAAACGCAGCGGATATCAAACCACAAGTCACTTGGGGAACTAACCCAGGCCAAGTTATCGCGGTAGATCAACCTATCCCAGCACCAGAAAGCTTTGCCGACCCAGTAGAAAAAGCATCGGCAGAAAAAGCATTGGCTTACATGGGCCTAGAGGCAGGCAAGTCATTGTCTGATTACAACGTCGATAAAGTCTTCGTTGGTTCTTGTACTAACTCACGTATCGAAGACATGCGCGCAGCCGCTGAAGTAGCGAAAGGTCGCAAAGTCGCGCCTCACGTTCAAGCGCTAATCGTTCCTGGCTCTGAGCAAGTAAAAGCGCAAGCAGAAGCGGAAGGCTTGGACGTTATCTTTAAAGAAGCGGGCTTTGAGTGGCGCCTACCAGGTTGCTCGATGTGTCTAGCAATGAACAATGACCGTTTGGGTCCACATGAACGTTGTGCGTCTACTTCAAACCGTAACTTTGAAGGCCGCCAAGGTCGTGATGGCCGTACCCACCTAGTGAGCCCTGCGATGGCAGCGGCAGCAGCAATTGCTGGTCACTTTGTAGATATTCGTGAACTAGACTAAGGAGCAAACCAATGTCAGGCTTTAAACAACACACAGGCTTAGTTGTTCCTCTAGATGCAGCGAACGTTGATACTGATGCCATCATTCCAAAGCAGTTCCTACAAAAGGTCTCCCGCCTAGGGTTTGGTAAGCACCTATTCCATGACTGGCGCTTCCTAGACGATGCTGGCGAACAGCCAAATCCAGAGTTCGTGATGAACGCACCTCGCTACCAAGGCGCATCTATCTTGCTGGCTCGTGAGAACTTCGGCTGTGGCTCATCTCGTGAGCACGCACCGTGGGCACTAGCGGATTACGGCATCAAAGCGATGATCGCTCCAAGCTTTGCCGATATTTTTTACGGCAACTCGATCAACAACCAAATGGTACCAGTTCGCTTGACTGAGCAAGAAGTGGATGAAATCTTCCATTTTGTTGAGGCGAATGAAGGTGCAGAAGTCGAGGTCGACCTAGAAGCGAATGTGGTTCGCGCCAACGGCAAAGAGTACAGCTTTGAAATCGATTCGTTCCGTCGTCATTGCTTGCTAAACGGTTTGGACAACATTGGCCTAACCCTTCAGCATGAAGATAAGATTGCCGAGTACGAGGCAAATATCCCGAGCTTCTTGCGTTAAGACGCGTTAGTACATACACAAATCAAGGGCTGGCAATTGTCGGCCCTTTTAATTATTTAGACAACTGATTTTATATCGCTTTGCTTACGGAATACCGAACGCCTCTGTTGAAATTCGTCATCCTGAACAGCGACGAAGGAGTGTGATTCAGGATCGACTGCCAGAGCGCACTGTGCAGATTAATACTGTCTTTACTCAAGAGTTTGTGGGTATTAGATTCCTGATATCGCTTATGCTCCTCGGAATGACGGCGAATAAAGGCCACTGATTACTGAAAGAAAACAAGCACTAAACTGGTCTACACTATCAACAATATCTCATTCAAAGGTATCTCTATGAAGCGTCTGTTATTGCTGTTGTGTGCTCTGGTTTCTTTCTCGACATTTTCCGCTCCAAAATCCGACTTATGGCCATATTGGAAACAATCGAATCAAGCCAACCAAACCCAAATTTCTCATCAAGAATGGCAACAACTGCTCGATACTTATTTAGTTGAACAAGGCGAGAATACCTTGTTTCGTTATAGCCAAGTCTCCTCTGTCGATAAAACTAAGCTGAAACAATACATCCAGCGTTTGGCAAAACTAGACCCTCTACAATACAACCAAGCAGAGCAATATGCCTATTGGGTAAACCTTTACAACGCCATCACGGTAGATCTTATTTTGGATAACTATCCAGTCGAATCAATCACCAAGCTAGGTGGTTTATTTAGCTTTGGTCCTTGGGGAGACGATGTGGTCGTGGTCAATGGGAAGGATCTAACTTTAAACGATATTGAACATCGAATTTTGCGTCCAATTTGGAATGACCCAAGAACGCATTACGCGGTTAACTGTGCCAGCCTAGGATGCCCTAATCTGCAATCTCAAGCATTCACTGCTGACAACACGCAAGCTCTACTGGATAGTGCCGCCAAAACATTTATCAACAGCAGCAAAGGCGTATCTATCCAAGGTAACACGGCACAGCTGTCTTCTATTTATGATTGGTTTGCAACGGACTTTGGTGGAGAAAAACAAATCTTCAAACACATCGCAAAGTACGCACCGCAATACAAAAACTTCTCTGGCAAAGTGAAATACGAATACGATTGGGACTTGAATCAAGCCAACTAAACTGGGGGATGTGAGGTCAATTAGCATTAGGGACATAATAGGCCAAAAGCTAAAGACACCGGCAACTCAAAGACTAAGACATGAAAAAAAAGGGCACTGAGTGCCCTTTTTTACATCCAAATGTTTGATAGAAAACGTCCGACTACTTAAAGCCTTTAACCTTCTTAATAAGATCGTAAGCGTTTTGAATCTCTTGAGATTTCTCTTTCGCGACGTTCATCATCTCTGGTGGTAAGCCTTTAGCCATCAATTTGTCCGGGTGATGCTCGTTCATCAGTTTACGATAAGCACGCTTAACGGTTTTACTGTCTGCATCTGAAGACACATCCAGAATTTTGTACGCGTCGGCCAACTGATCCGCTTGTGAAGCTTGTTGCCAGCTACCACCTGAAGATTGGCCTTGATGCTGACCATGAAAACCGCCCTGGCTTTGGAAACGAAATGCGGCTTCTTGCATTTGCAAACGACGCTCTAATTGCTCAGAAGAGAAACCCAAACCACGTGCAATCTTGTGTAGTACATTTCGTTCACTCGGGTGGATCGAGCCATCTGCAAAGGCCGCCGAGATTTGCAGCTCTAAGAAAAATTGCAACAAGTCAAAGCGACCAGCTGTCGAAATTTTCACACGAACAAGAACATCTTCTAACGGAAAGTCGCTGTCTTTACCTTCACGAAACGCGTCTTGCGCTGCGCGACGCTGTTCGCCATGCAAATTCATGCGGTCCATCATGGCTGAAGCCAGTTGGATTTCCTCTTTGGTGACTTGGCCTTTCGCTTTTGCCACATGTCCCATTACCGCAAACGCCGCTTTAAAAAACTCTTCTTGGCGCTGAGCTTGACTTGGCCCTTTTCCAAAGCCGCCAGTAGAGAACCCGGCTTGACTCAAGCGACGTGCTTTATCGAATTGATGGCCAATAAATAAGCCAAAGAGTAAACCTAGCGGCCCGCCAAGTAACAAGCCAAAAAAGGCACCCAGAATTTTGCCAAAAATATGCATTATGTGTTCTCTATCAATGAATTTTTATCGACGACGGCGGTCTTATAGTGCCGGATGCAACGATTTCCTTTATGATAATGGAATTAGTTTTATTTCGGCTAGGCCATTTCGCCTGCTTATCTTTGCAGCTATTTTGTCGTCATTATGCCACAGTGAATCAATACGCTGGGATAAATGCGACTATAGTTGATTCATTTGGCTATTACGCTAGGGTACAACAAGCCCTATAGCCATCGAGTAGTAGTGACACAGGAAAGTTCAATTCAATGCAACATTTCTCCCGCACATTTTTAGCGGCCTCTATCAGCACCGCCTTGTTTGTACCCACCACTCAAGCTGAAGCGAATATCCATGATAGTGTGCAGGAAATGCCCGCCACAGATCAATGTTTGGTCGATACAAGTGGCGAGGAGGACGCTCTTAATACCCCAGTAGTGGTAGAAGCTGACACCCTGCAAGCCATCAATGGTGACAAAGCTCAGTACTCAGGTAATGTACAAGTCACCCAAGGCCAGAAGAAAATTACCGCAGATAGCGTAACGCTGCACCAACAAGACAACGTCGTGGTTGCCGAAGGCAACGTGACTTTCAATGACGGCCAAGTCAAAGCTCGATCTGATCGTGTTACTAACGACATTAATCAAGATACGTTTTCGCTTGAGAACACCGATTATCAGTTCCTTTGCCAACAAGGCCGAGGCACTGCAGCCTATATCGCTCGCACAGGTCAGTCGGTTTATGAACTCGAAGACGGCTCTATCACATCGTGCCCTCAAGGCGATAATTCATGGCGATTGGTTGCGTCAGGCATCGATGTTGACCAAGATGAAGAGACAGCGACGCTGCATCATCCTCGATTTGAAGTGTTAGATGTGCCTGTTTTCTATGTGCCGTATCTAACCATGCCAATTGGAGATACGCGCAAAACGGGTTTCCTCTTCCCTTCTTTATCGTACGGTTCTAGTGATGGTATGGAAGTCGAGGTGCCATTCTATTGGAACATCGCGCCTCAATATGACATGACACTCACCACGCTCTATATGCAGCAACGTGGTACAAAACTCGATACTGATTTCCGCTATCTAACAGATGGTTGGGGAAATGGGGAAATCAAAGGCGAATACCTCAATAGTGATCGCAAATATCAGGACGAGTCTCGTTGGGGCTACCAAGTTAAACACGACGGTATCATCAATAAACAGTGGATAGTCAAAGTCGATTACTCAAAAGTGAGTGATATTGATTACTTCCTCGATCTCGACTCCGACATTGGTAACCGTGAAGATGGTCAACTGGTTCAAGAAGGACAAGTACAATATCGTTCTGACTTCTGGGATGCCTCGTTAACCGTTCGTGACTTCCAAATCTTATTGAAAGAAGAGAACCGCCCTTATCGCCTGCTTCCTCAGTTAGACTTGAACTACTACACGCCGTTGTGGGGAGATTACCTTAACTTTGACGTGAAGAGCCAAGTCAGCCGCTTCGATACGAGCGATGCTGCGCGACCAAATGCGACCCGTGTTCACATTGAACCAGGGCTTACATTACCACTCTCAAACTCATGGGCAACGTGGACAACAGAAGCGCGTGTGCTCTCTACGTATTACTCTCAAGACTTAACGGGTTTGACAGATGTAAACTTGCAAAACCAGTTGGATGATGAAGTTTCTCGTGTTATTCCTGAGTTCCGTACGCATGCGCAACTTTACTTAGAGCGAGATACAAGCTGGATCAAGGGCTACACACAAACACTGGAGCCTCAGCTGCAGTACTTGTACGTACCTGAAGAAGATCAAACCAACATCTACAACTACGATACCACCTTGCTACAAACCGACTACTACGGGCTATTCCGCAGTCGTAAGTACAGTGGCATTGATAAAATCGCCTCGGCGAACCAGTTAAGCTACGGTGCGAGTACTCGCTTCTTTGATGATGACTATAAAGAGCGTCTTAACGTTTCATTTGGTCAGATTTACTACTTCGATAAAAAGACCAAACTGAGCAACAGCCCAAATCTTCCGGATGAGACAACCAATTACTCATCATGGGCAATTGAAGCTGATTTCAACTACAACGATTACTTGTTCTATCACGGTGGAATTCAATACGATATTGATTTGAGCTCCATGCAGTTGGCAAACAGTACCTTGGAATACCAATTCAACGGCGGCTTTATTCAGGGTAACTATCGCTACGTTACGCGTGAATACATCGAAGATACGATCATTCTCGAAAACCTAGACACAATTACTCGTAAAGGTATTTCTCAAGCAGGTATTGTAGCGGCCTACGAGTTCAACCCGAACTGGTCTGCGAGTGGTCAATACTACTACGACCTCAATGAAAATGCGGACCTAGAATGGTTAGCGAGCCTACGTTACCAATCTGACTGTTGGTACATTGGCGTCACTTACTCAAACCAATTGCTTGGTTGGGAAGACCAAGCTATCGGCAGCACCGGGGCATCACCTGAATACGAAAATAACTTCAGCGTTAACTTCGGTATTCAAGGCTTTGCGACCAACCAGCGTGAAGACACTGCTGTCAAAGAACTGGATGGTTCTGACAACGCGATTAAGTACGGCCGCCCATTCTATCTGAACAATTAATCAAAATAGGCGTCTTAAATGAATAAGACGCCTATTCAAAAATACTGACGGAATTTTAAATGAAAATTTGGAAATCAATCTTATTCACGACCCTACTCTCTTGCGGAGCGGTTGCAGCACCAGTAGAGATCGATAAGGTTGCGGTCATCGTGAACGACGGTGTAGTTCTACAAAGCGACATCGAAACAGCGATGAAAACGCTGCAAGCCAACGCACGTCAAAGTGGAAAGAGCTTACCTTCTACCAGCGTATTAAAAGAACAAGTTGTTGAAAAACTTATTATTGACACGTTGCAAGGCCAAGAAGCAGACCGTATTGGTGTGCGTATTGACGACAACCGTTTAAACCAAGCGATTGCAGAGATCGCACGTAATAATGAGCAAACAGTAGAACAACTCGCCGCTTCTGTAGAAAGTGAAGGTTTAAGTTACCCAGAATTCCGCGAACAAATTCGTAAGGAAATCGCCGCATCAGAAGCCCGCAATGCACTGGTTCGTCGCCGTATTAATATCCTTCCAGCAGAGGTAGATAGCCTTGCTGAGCAACTATCACAAGAAACCAATGCGACTGTTCAATACAAAATTGGACACATTCAACTGCGCTTCTCTGACGATAAAGAAAAATCTGCTGTAGAAGCAGAAGCTAAAGCGCTCGCGAAAAAGCTAAACGAAGGTGCAGATTTTACGGAGATGGCCTACACCTACTCTAAAGGTCCTAAAGCTTTACAAGGTGGTGATTGGGGCTGGATGCGTAAAGAAGAGATGCCAACCATCTTTGCTGATCAGATCAAGATGCAAAACAAAGGCAGCATTATTGGTCCATTCCGTAGTGGCGTTGGTTTCCACATCCTAAAAATAGAGGATGTAAAAGGCCTAGAAACGGTTGCGGTAACGGAAGTAAATGCGCGTCATATTTTGATTAAACCAACCGTGATTCTGAGCGACGAAGGGGCGAAGAAGCAACTGAATGAATTTGTACGCCGCATCAAAGCCGGTGAAGCAACGTTCGCTCAATTGGCAACACAATACAGTCAAGATCCTGGCTCGGCAGCACAAGACGGTGAACTAGGTTATCAAACGCCAGATCTTTACGTGCCAGAATTCAAGCACCAAGTAGAAACTCTGCCAGTTGGCTCAATCAGCGAACCGTTCAAAACCGTTCACGGCTGGCATATCGTTGAAGTGTTGGATCGTCGCCAAGTTGACCGTACTGACTCAGCGATGAAGAACAAAGCTTACCGTATTCTATTTAACCGTAAATTTAATGAAGAAGCGGGCGCATGGATGCAAGAGCTACGCGCAAGTGCGTTTGTTGAAATCGTGGATAACAACAATGACAACTAATACAATTCGTAGAATTGTCGTAACCGCAGGGGAACCTGCGGGTATCGGCCCAGACTTAGTGCTTGCCCTATCGAAAGAAGATTGGGCGCACCAAATTGTCGTCTGTGCCGATAAGAATATGCTGATGGAGCGAGCCAAGCAGCTTGGCATCGAAGTCCAACTGTCTGATTACAATCCAGAAGAAGCACCTAAAGCACAAAAAGCGGGCACGCTTATCGTTGACCATATCCAAATATCGGAACCTGCGGTCGCAGGCGAGCTCAATGAAGCGAATGGTCACTATGTACTAAAAACGCTAGAAAGAGCGGCTTTAGGCTGTATGAATGATGAATTTGATGCTATTGTCACCGGCCCTGTTCATAAGGGGGTGATTAATCGCGCAGGTGTTGCATTCAGTGGTCATACTGAATTTTTCGCCGAGAAGTCACAAACGCCGCTAGTCGTAATGATGCTAGCAACGGAAGGACTACGCGTGGCGCTGGTTACAACACATATTCCTTTAGCTTATGTGTCCAAAGCTGTCACCGAAGAGCGATTAGAAAAAATCATCGATATTCTTCATAAAGACCTTGTAGAAAAGTTTGCTATCGCACAACCAAACATCTACGTTTGTGGGCTTAACCCTCATGCTGGCGAAGATGGCTGCTTAGGTCGTGAAGAGATCGAAACCATCACTCCGACACTGGAAAAAATTCGACAAGAAAAAGGTATCAACCTGATCGGCCCTCTGCCGGCTGATACCATTTTCAATGAAAAATATTTAAATGATGCTGATGCTGTTTTAGGCATGTACCATGATCAAGTGTTGCCAGTATTAAAATACAAAGGCTTTGGTCGTTCAGTAAACATTACTCTTGGCCTACCTTTTATTAGAACATCGGTGGACCACGGTACTGCATTAGATCTGGCAGGGACAGGTCAAGCGGATACAGGGAGTTTCCGAACAGCGCTCACGCATGCGATAGATTTGGTAGAGAAGAAACAATGAGAAATGATGTCCATTTAGGACACAAAGCGCGTAAACGTTTTGGTCAAAACTTCCTGAACGATCCATACATTATTGATGGAATCGTATCAGCGATTAACCCAAAACCAGGTCAAAACCTGGTTGAAATCGGTCCTGGTCTTGGTGCAATCACTGAGCCAGTAGGTCGTGAAGTGGATAAGTTCACAGTTATCGAATTAGACCGCGATCTGGCGGAACGCCTACGTACTCACCCTGAACTGGCAGATAAGTTGACCATCCATGAGGGTGACGCTATGCGTTTTGACTTCACTCAACTAGTGAAGCCAAACAACAAGCTGCGCATTTTTGGTAACTTGCCATACAACATCTCTACACCATTGATGTTCCACCTTTTTGAGTTCCATAAAGACATTCAAGACATGCACTTTATGCTGCAAAAAGAAGTGGTAAACCGCTTAGCCGCCGGCCCTGGCAGCAAAGCTTACGGCCGTTTAACGGTAATGGCTCAGTACTACTGTAAAGTGGTACCAGTACTGGAAGTACCGCCAACGGCATTCGTTCCACCACCGAAAGTGGATTCTGCCGTTGTTCGTTTAGTGCCTTACGAAGAGCTGCCATGCCCGGCGAAAGATCTGCGTTTGCTCGATCGCGTTTGTCGTGAAGGCTTTAACCAACGTCGTAAAACAGTTCGTAACTGCTACAAATCGTTGTTAAGCACAGAAGTACTAGAAGAGCTAGGTGTTAATCCAAGCATGCGTCCAGAGAACCTGACGCTAGAACAATTCGTCGCAATGGCGAACTGGCTTGCGGATAACCCGCAGCACTAAGAACTCAAACAATGAGCCAAACCCTTGTAGGTTTGGCTTATTATTATTGGGATATTACGTTTCTGAGGAGTGCACATGGACGTCATTCAACCTTGCATCAAAATTCAAGTTCACACCAAATACATCGAAGAACAGTCCAACCCAGAGCTACAACGCTACGTTTTCGCTTATATCATCACCATCAAAAACCTTAGCCAACAAACCGTACAGTTAGTGAGCCGCCGCTGGCTAATCACAGACTCGAATGGCAAGCAAATGACGGTTGAAGGTGACGGAGTGGTAGGCCAGCAGCCCTTTATTCCAAGCAATGATGAATACACGTACAGTAGCGGAACAGCGTTAGAAACCCCTGTCGGCGTTATGCAAGGACACTACAAAATGCTGGATGAAAAAGGGCAAGAGTTCATCACCGAAATTGAACCATTTCGCTTGGCTGTTCCAAATGTTTTAAATTAGTAAATTGGAGATTCAGTGGCTACCTATATTGTTGGTGACATCCAAGGCTGTTTTGATGAATTGCAGCGACTACTAGAAAAAGTATCTTTCTCTGCGAAAAAAGACCAACTTTGGCTTGCTGGTGATTTGGTCGCCAGAGGGCCTAAATCACTAGAAACGTTACGCTTTGTGAAGTCACTTGGCGCAAACGCAATCGTGGTGCTTGGTAATCACGACCTTCACCTTCTCGCAGTGGCTCACGGGATAAAAAAGGTCAAAGACAAAGATAAAACCGCACCTATTTTCACGGCCCCTGACAAAGAGGAACTACTGACATGGCTAGCTCAGCAACCTCTATTGACCGAGCATGACGAGTTCGTGATGTGTCACGCTGGCATATCACCGCAATGGAATCTAAAAACAGCGAGAAAGTGTGCCCGTGAAGTTGAGCGCATCATCCAAAGTGAAGAGCTGCCTTGGCTATTAAAAAACATGTACAGCAATCAACCTGATTCCTGGGATGACTCTCTACAGGGTTTGGACCGATACCGTTATATTATCAATGCTTTTACGCGGATGCGCTTTTGTTTCCCTGATGGTCGTTTGGATATGGATTGTAAATTGCCACCGCAACAAGTTTCCGGTAACAAACTTATTCCATGGTTTGATGTGCCCAAACGTATTCACTTAAATAAAGCGGTGCTCTTTGGGCACTGGGCAGCACTACAAGGCTATATGAACAACGAAGTCATCGGGCTAGATACTGGCTGCGTTTGGGGCGGAAGCCTGACCATGATCCGTTGGGAAGATAAGAAAATTTTTACTCAGGATGCACTCAGTTAACGGCTCTGATTGCCGGACTAGAAAACAAAAAGCACCGCATTTGCGGTGCTTTTCTTATTCGGCTCAATTTGATTATTTTTCTAAAATCGTAAAACGCATGTTATAAGCGTTTTTCTCATCAGCTTGATATTCTCTAGTGTACGTTTCTTGGAATTCATCATCCCATTGAGGAAATTGAGTATCTCCCTCAACATCAGCATCAATAAAAGTTAGATACAACTTATCAGCTTTATCAAGAAATGCTTCATAGATACTACCACCGCCGATAATCATAACCTCATTATGACCTTTGGCAGCTTCTAGCGCCTCTAAAGTAGAGCTCACTACTATTACGTCTTCTGCTGCATAAGATCGGTCTCTGGTAATGACTATATTGAGTCTATTTGGTAGAGCTTTACCAATTGACTCAAAAGTCTTACGCCCCATGACCACAGGCTTACCTAGTGTATGTTCTTTGAACCAAGCAAAGTCTGCAGGAAGGTGCCAAGGCATTGAGTTATTGTTACCGATGATCATTGGCTTTTCTTTATCAATAGCACCGTTATGTGCCATTGCCGCAATCATGCTAATCATAGAAATACTTTACCTTGAAGAAATTTGAGCGCAAATTATACCTAAATAACACTTTAGAACAAACGATCGCCTAAACAATTGGTCTTCTTCGATAAAAAAGTAACCCAGGAACCGCAAGACCAACTGCTAAACCTGCAATAATAAACATGGCCTTAAGAAAGTTTTCCATACAGGTTGCGACAAGCTCGGGTGAGTAGCCAACATGATTGATTTCTACCATAGCGATCATTGCTTTGTACGCAAACACACCCGGCACCATCGGGATCAAAGCAGCCACAGTAAACACTTTTGGATGCGCGAGAAAACGGTGAGACCAGTACACACCAATCATCCCAACTAACGTCGCAGCAAAAAAGGTTGCCCACTCAATAGGAATGCCAAACTGCATCATCAAGTAGCGGCTACCATGACCAATCGCGCCACCAACAGCGCAATACACTAAAGCTCTTTGTGGCACGTTAAAAACCAATGCAAATCCTACGGCGGGAATCGCCGCAAAAAACATGTCATTCAACAGGCCAAACATCAAATCAAATAAACTCATTAGATTGCCCACCCCCAAATTCCAGTTACACTCATCGCAGCAACGATCCCCAAACATGTCGCCAACGTTAGTAAACTAGCCATCACAAATCGAGCAATCCCCATATTAATGTGGCCTTTCAACATATCTGCGACAGAGTTAATGAGTGGGAAACCAGGTACAAGCATTAATACCGACGATGCCATTGCTACGGTAGGTAGATTACCGATTTGGTAAATTTCCGCCTGTGCTGAAATTAAGGTAGTCACAAAAGCGGTCGCAGCAAAGTTCAATAGAGGGTTGAAATGACGATGACCAATTTCTTGGCGAACGATCATGCCACCAGCTGAAGCTAAAAAGGTCATGATGAAGACTCCCCAATCACCACCAGCTAGATGACTGAATGCCGCACAAGACAAGCCAATCATAAACACCACCAACCAGCGGTTATAACGCTCTGGACTGATAGCGTTCAGCTTTTTCTGCGCCATGGTTGAATCGAGCAAACCACGTTCCATCATGATACAGATTCGTTGAATTTGCGTAATAACGCGCATATTGATGCCACGATCAGCGCAGCTTCGGGTGGTGGTGATGCAATGCCCATCCATTACCGTCGTCACAACCAATGCATTAGCTGATAGTGCTACCGCAACTTCATTCACCCCACAAGCAAGGCCAATACGACGCATAATATCGCTCACAAGAGTACTTTCAGCACCATGAGCAAGTAGCATTTGTCCGGCTTGGGCGACAAGACGAGAAATCGATCGTTGAGTAGATACCGCCAACTCTCTAGGCGGTATGGTTTCTAGAGTCATAAATAAGTCTAATTCCTTTTAGGGTGTTACTCATTCATACGCGCGAAGGCCAAACTAACCCTCAAAAAACACGACGTATCGGTTATTGTGCCGTAAATCACATCACCTAAATATGATTTAGATACAAAAAAAGCCGCAATAAATAATTGCGGCTTAATGAATTATAGGCAAACAGGCATTGTTTGACCGTTCTGATTAGTCACGAACGTAGACAACGTGACCGTCATCTTCTTCATCGTCCCAGTCATCCCAATCGTCGTCATCTTCAGTGATAACGTCTTTACCCGCCATCGCATCTTTATGGTAATCATCCCACATGAAGTTAACTTTATCTTCTTCAGCCACTTCTTCCTCTTCGCGAGGTAGGTTATCCATAAAGTCAGCCAGTTTGTAACAAAGCTCTTTAGTACCGTTACGATTGATCGCCGAGATCTTAAAGTACTCGTCTTCCCAACCTAGTGCGTCTAAGATTTCTTGGATCTTCTCATTCGCTTGTTCTTCAGGCATTAGATCAACTTTGTTGAACACTAACCAGCGCGGCTTACTTGCCAGTTTTTCGCTGTATTGTTCTAATTCATCAATGATCGTCAATGCATTTTGCACCGGATCGGACTGATCAATTGGCATAATATCGATCATGTGCAGCAACACTCGACAACGCTCTAAGTGCTTCAAGAATCGAATACCAAGGCCAGCGCCATCTGCTGCACCCTCGATCAAACCAGGAATGTCTGCAACAACAAAACTTTTCTCTGGTACGACACTTACGACACCCAAGCTTGGGATCAACGTCGTGAATGGGTAATCAGCGACTTTCGGTTTTGCTGCTGATACTGCGCGGATAAAGGTTGATTTACCAGCATTAGGTAGACCAAGCATACCCACATCAGCAAGAAGCAATAGCTCAAGGCGAATTTCGCGTACTTCACCTTTTGTACCCAATGTTCTCTGACGAGGCGCGCGATTTACTGAAGATTTGAAACGCGTGTTACCTAGACCGTGCCAACCGCCTTTTGCGATCATCACTTTCTTACCGTGTTCAGCAACTTCCGCCACGATTTCATTTGTGTGGATATCCACAGCGCGCGTACCCACAGGTACACGAAGAACGATGTCTTTACCACGCTTACCTGTACAGTTACCACCGCGACCGTTTTCACCACGCTCAGCTTCGTAGAAGCGCTGGAAACGGTAATCAATCAGGGTATTTAGGTTTTCATCGGCTTGGATATAAACATCACCACCGTCACCGCCATCACCGCCATCAGGGCCACCTTTAGTGATGAATTTTTCACGCCAGAAACTGACAACGCCACTACCGCCATCACCAGCCTGAACTTTTACTACCGCTTCATCTACGAACTTCATCTTTTACTCCGACTACTTCGTGCGTGGATTAAATCTTACTATGTCATCCGACAATTTTAGCAGATGACAGATCTAAGCTCCCAGATTCAAATCGCTTAGGATCTTAGCGAGAAACTTCGATATGTCGACTGCCACAAATAAAAAACCCCGCCGATTCGGCAGGGCTTTTGAATTCAGCTTAAAGCTATTAAGTAATTTGGTTAAAAACCTAATTACTCAGCTTCGATGCTTACAAACTTACGGTTCTTAGGACCTTTCACTTCGAACTTCACTTTACCTTCAGTAAGAGCGAATAGAGTGTGGTCTTTACCGATACCTACGTTGTTACCAGCGTGGAACTTAGTACCACGTTGACGAACGATGATGTTACCTGCAAGTACAGATTCACCACCGAAACGCTTAACACCTAGACGTTTGCTTTCTGAATCGCGGCCGTTACGAGTAGAACCACCAGCTTTTTTGTGTGCCATTGTTAAACTCTCCTAATAGATTAAGCGTTGATACCAGTGATCTTCACTTCAGTGAACCACTGACGGTGACCCTGTTGCTTACGAGAGTGCTTACGACGACGGAACTTAACGATTTTAACTTTATCGCCACGACCGTGTTGTACAACTTCAGCAACAATTTTGCCGCCCTCTACAAGAGGAGCACCAACTTTGATGTCTTCGCCGTTAGCAACAAGAAGAACTTTATCAAATTCTACAGTTGCACCAGTTTCAACGTCTAATTTCTCTAAACGAAGAGTTTGACCTTCGCTTACACGGTGTTGTTTACCACCAGATTGGAAAACAGCGTACATATTTTACTCCGCTTTTTCCGCACAGCCTTTCTTGAGGGTGTGCGCTAAACTAATCATCAATAGGGCGCAGATTCTACAGAATAGATGCTCCTATGACAAGCCATATTTTGAAAAAATTGGCGAAAAGCTAATCGCCAAAGAAAAGTGCGGCAATCATGCCCTTTAGTAATGTATTAATCAACGTTTTTTAGTGTATTATTCGACAATTATATAAATCGAATAAGCCTTGCAGGGTCTAACTTCAGCCGGATATACGATGGATTTTAAAACTATCCAAGCGCTTACTGCCGATGACATGGCAAAAGTGAATGAAACAATTCAAGCCCAACTTAATTCTGATGTCTCTTTAATCAACCAGCTCGGTTTTTATATCGTGAGTGGTGGAGGCAAACGTCTAAGACCGCTTTTAGCGATACTGTCAGCCCGTGCACTTGGTTACCAAGGCAATGGTCATACAATGGCAGCTGCGTTTATTGAGTTCATCCATACAGCGACTTTGCTGCATGATGACGTGGTAGATGAATCAGACATGCGCCGTGGTAAAGCCACTGCGAATGCAGCATTTGGCAATGCGGCTAGCGTATTAGTTGGGGACTTTATCTATACACGCTCATTTCAGATGATGACGGAACTAGGATCCATGAAGATCCTTAAACTAATGAGCAATGCCGTAAACGTGATCGCCGAAGGTGAAGTACAGCAGTTGATGAACTGTAACGACCCTGACACGACAGAAGAAAGCTACATGCAAGTCATCTACTCTAAGACTGCGCGCTTATTTGAATCCGCAACTCAAATCGGTGCGATCTTAAATGACGCTCCTGAGCATGTGGAAATTGCAATGCAAAATTACGGTAAGTATCTAGGCACTGCGTTTCAGCTCATTGATGACGTCATGGATTACACTTCTGATGGCGAAGACATGGGTAAAAATGTGGGTGATGACTTGGCCGAAGGCAAGCCAACTTTACCTCTGCTCCATGCTATGCGTAATACCACACCAGAAAACGCCATCATGATTCGTGAAGCGATTGAGAAAGCGAATGGCATGGATCGCTTAGAAGAAATTCTTGCGGTCATGAAAGAAGCAGGCTCTCTGGAATACACAACGCAAAAAGCTCTAGAAGAAGCAGACAAAGCAATCGCAGAACTATCAGTGTTGCCAGAGTCTGAATACAAACAAGCGCTTGTTACTCTGGCTCATGTCGCAGTACAACGCACGAAGTAATCAATAGCTACCCATAACGCAAGACTTATAGCAAAAAGGAAGAGCATGCTCTTCCTTTTTTACGTTTGATACCTAATGACGACGCCGGAGGCGCTAGTAATATCTGTCACTACCGCCATGCAGTTGTGGATCATCTTCTATTTCATCAAAGCTAACGGCGAGCTGCTGTTCAGTCCCTTGTTTGGACAACAGTACCGTCTCTGCTTCATGGTCAACCACTAATATCGTACCGACGCCTTGTTGGCACTCAACAACCATGCCTTTACGGATTCGACTCGCTTCCATCATCTTCTCCTTCACTACGTGGTTTTATTCGACCATTTTTACGAAGTTGAGAAATCAAGGATCAAAAAAGCCGATCAAAATGATCGGCTTTCTTCTTATATAGGCTTTCTAGATTACTTTGCGAATTCAACACCAATGTTGATGTCGCCATTTAGTGTTTCTAGCATACCGTCTAATGCAGACTTTTCGTAATCGCTGAGTTTGCCGTAGCTTAGTACTTCTTCAACGCCTTCTTTACCCAGTTTCACAGGTTGCGCGAAGTAAGTCGCGTGTTCGCCGTCGCCTTCAACGTAAGCGCACTCAACTACGCCTTCTTCACCTTGAAGAGCACGAACCAGAGACAGACCAAAGCGACATGCAGCTTGGCCCATTGATAGTGTTGCACTACCACCACCCGCTTTAGCTTCTACAACTTCAGTACCTGCATTTTGAATACGTTTCGTTAATGCTTCTACTTCTTCAGCTGTAAACTCAACACCTTCTACTTGAGACAGTAGAGGTAAGATCGTTACGCCAGAGTGACCACCAATAACTGGCACGCGAACGTCACCTGGATCTTTGTCTTTAAGCTCAGCAACAAACGTTTCTGAACGGATAACATCCAACGTTGTTACACCAAATAGACGACGCTTATCATAAACACCCGCTTTTTTAAGAACTTCAGCAGCAATTGGCACTGTTGTATTTACAGGGTTTGTGATGATACCAACACAAGCTTTCGGACAAACAACCGCAATCTTCTCCGCTAGCGATTTAACGATACCAGCGTTTACATTAAATAGATCCGCACGATCCATACCTGGCTTACGCGCAACACCAGCAGAAATTAGCACAACATCCGCGCCTTCTAGTGCTGGAGTAGGATCTTCACCAGCGTAACCTTTGATAGAAACTGGCGTAGGGATGTGGCTAAGATCAGCGGCCACACCAGGAGTTACTGGAGCAATATCATATAGGGCTAGATCAGAACCAGCAGGAAGACGGTTCTTAAGTAGAAGGGCCAGGGCTTGACCGATGCCACCAGCGGCACCAATAACGGCTACTTTCATGTAGTTCTCCTTGAGAGTATTTCTCTTATAAACGTATTCGTAGGGTAGTTTGTAACCAACTTAAATAAAGCTATCGGAATCACAACTTGATTACAATCAATTAACGCTAGCTTTGCGACCTCGCGCAACTCGCTGTTACCGTGCTACAAATGGGGCTTGGATTATTCTTTTATTCTGTTGAAATGACAAGGAATTCAAGAAAACAGATACAGCCCTACTTCAGCGCGCTAAAGAATTCTATGTGGTATATAGTTTACAGTGACGCATCTAACATAATCCTGGGACTCTTTGGCACCGCCTGAATATATATGCGAGAATATGCAAAATTGCTGACCCGTAATAAGAGATTTGTAATGACTATGCGCAATTCAGAAAAACAAGACAACTTAGTTCGCGCCTTTAAAGCTCTGTTAAAAGAAGAAAGCTTTGGCTCACAGGGCGAGATTGTTGACGCACTCAAACAGCAAGGGTTTGAGAGTATCAACCAATCTAAAGTCTCACGTATGCTGACTAAATTTGGCGCCGTCCGTACGCGCAATGCAAAAATGGAAATGGTTTACTGTCTTCCTGCTGAGCTAGGTGTCCCAACAGTCAGCAGCTCTCTGCGTGAACTGGTACTAGACATCGATCGTAATGCAGCGTTAGTGGTAATTCACACCGGCCCAGGTGCAGCACAGTTGATTGCTCGCTTGCTTGATTCACTCGGTAAATCCGAAGGTATTCTTGGCGTTGTCGCGGGTGACGATACCATTTTCATTACGCCAACCATGGCAATTACGACTGAGCAACTCTTCAAATCAGTGTGCGAGCTGTTCGAATATACTGGTTAAGTTCTATAAAGCTTCAATCAGCTAACTCATTGTGGGTTATAAAAGAAGTCTCATTTTGTAGCCCATAATTTATGTAAATTTTTTGCTTACTCCGCTCATTCTTTAACCACCTATTTTGTGATTAACATCACGCAATTGATCTTTTTCATTTCAGTCACTAAACGTTAATTAAGTAATTGTTATAAAAAGAATTAAATCACAAATTGAATCCTATCCCCTGATACAAAATTCAGACTTATCAACTATAACATTTAACAATTGGATAATTTTCTGCCAATTTTTTGTTATGATTCGCTCGCTTTTTCAAACGATTGGATTGAAAAAGGTGCCGTTTCCAAATAGGAAACTCCAGAAGTGATTTATGGTTATTTCCGGGTAAATAATGAATATAAGGAAGGGAAATTCATGGCATTTAACAAACTTCTCAAAGTAGGCGCTATCGCTGCAGCCGTAATGGGCGCAGGCGCAGTTAACGCTCAAGAGTTTATTACCATCGGTACTGGCTCTGTGACAGGTGTTTACTACCCAACTGGTGGTGCTATCTGTAAGTTGGTAAATAAAGGTCGTAAAGACCACAACATCCGTTGTTCAGTAGAATCGACTGGTGGCTCAATTTACAACGTTAACACTATCCGTGCAGGCGAATTAGATTTTGGTATCGTGCAATCGGATTGGCAGTACCACGGCTACAACGGTACGAGCAAGTTTGAAGAACAAGGCCCGTACAAGAAGCTACGCGCAATGTTCTCTCTTCATACAGAACCTTTCAACATCATTGCGCGTGCAGATTCAGGTATTGAAAACGTTGAAGACCTGAAAGGTAAGCGCGTAAACATCGGTAATCCAGGCTCTGGTGACCGTGCAACGATGGGCGTTGTCATGGAAGCGATGGGTTGGACAAACGACAGCTTCAAATTGGCGTCTGAGCTAAAAGGCTCTGAACGCTCTCAGGCACTTTGTGATAACAAAATTGACGCCTTCATTTACATGGTCGGCCACCCGAACGGTTCAATCAAAGAAGCAACCACATCATGTGATGCGAAGCTAGTTTCAGCAACAGGCCCTAAAATCGATAAAATTGTTGCCGACAACCCATACTACGCCTTTAGCTCAGTACCGGCTGGTATGTACCGCGGTACAGACAAAGACGTAAACAGCTTTGGTGTTGCAGCAACAATGGTAACGACCTCTGATGTTTCAGACGATGTCGCTTACAACGTGGCAAAAGCTGTGTTTGAAAACTTTGATACCTTCAAGCGTCTACACCCTGCATTCGCAAACTTGAAGAAAGAAGACATGGTGAAAGCTGGTCTTTCTATTCCTCTTCACCCAGGTGCAGAAAAATACTACAAAGAAATGGGTCTAATTAAGTAATTTCCTCAGACTCTACATACAGGCAGGAAAGAATATTTTCTGCCTGTTTGAGCATACAGGTTGTAGCACGTTCTAACTGTATGCTTCATTCGCCAGTTTTCTTCTGAAAACTGCGAGCTCATACCCAAGAAAACTTAAACGCCGCCTAACAGAGTATCCAACAATCAACACTTTGAGTTCAGGCAGCAAAATACTCGAAAGCAAACTTCGCTCCATTCACTACACTGATAGAGGCGAAGTGTGGTTCTCGATAAAAATCAGACAGGACCATCAATAATAAGGAAAAAGTACATGGCGACGAATCAAGCTCCGTCACAAGATGTGCAAGAAATGGTGGCTCAGGCAGACACAGGTGCACGTAGCCCTTCGGGAATGCAAGGACGAATCCTTTGGTTTGTTCCTCTGTGTTGGTCACTATTTCAATTATGGTACGCATCCCCGTTACCATTTATTTTCAATTTTGGCGTACTGAACGACACGGAAGCGCGATCTATCCACCTTACTTTCGCGATCTTTTTGGCTTTCACTGCTTATCCAGCGATGAAGAATTCTCCTCGCGATCATATCCCTCTTGTTGATTGGATACTCGCGTTGGCTGGCAGCTTTTCAGCAGCCTATATATACCTTTTTTATACCGAGCTAGCAGGACGCTCAGGCGCACCGACAACAGTTGATATCGTTGTTGCTGTTATCGGTATGCTCCTCCTTTTAGAAGCAACACGCCGAGCACTTGGTCCACCATTAATGGTCGTGGCTGCTGTTTTCCTTACTTACACCTTTGCAGGCCCTTACATGCCTGACGTTATCGCGCACAAAGGGGCAAGCTTGAACAAGGCCATGTCTCACTTGTGGCTAACAACTGAAGGCGTATTTGGAGTTGCGCTAGGTGTTTCTACCTCTTTTGTCTTCTTGTTTGTATTGTTTGGAGCAATGCTGGAACGCGCTGGTGCTGGTGCTTACTTCATTAAAGTTGCCTTCTCGTTGCTTGGCCATATGAAAGGTGGTCCAGCTAAAGCGGCCGTTGTTGCATCAGGTTTATCTGGTCTGGTTTCTGGTTCTTCAATCGCAAACGTAGTAACAACTGGCACCTTTACCATTCCACTGATGAAGCGTGTTGGCTTTCCCGGCACAAAAGCGGGTGCGGTAGAGGTAGCGGCTTCAACCAATGGTCAGTTAACACCGCCAATCATGGGTGCAGCAGCATTTTTGATGGTGGAATACGTCGGTATCTCCTACGTTGAGGTGATTAAAGCTGCCCTACTTCCAGCGCTAATCTCTTATATTGCTTTAATTTACATTGTTCACCTTGAAGCATGTAAAGCAGGCATGACAGGCCTTCCTCGTCGCCACAACCCAACACTAGTACAAAGTCTGCTGTCCTTTACTGGCACAATCTTAGGATTGTGTGTGATCAGCGCATTGGTTTACTACGGAGTGGGTTGGACAAAGGACGTCTTTGGCGATGCCGCGACACCAATTGTTACCGTCGCACTATTAATCGCGTACGTTGGGTTGGTGAAAGTCTCAGCAAATCACGTGCAAGATGGCGCAATTGAGATTGATGCAGAATTAACAGAAGTACCTGATCCTGGCCCAACCGTTAAGTCAGGCTTGCACTACCTACTCCCTATCGTCGTATTGGTTTGGTGTTTGACTGTCGAACGTTTCTCACCTGGCCTTTCGGCATTCTGGGCAACGGTGTTCATGATTTTCATTTTGCTGACTCAACGTCCGTTGATTGCACTGCTGTCAAAGCAAGGTGACATGCTTCAGCAAACCAAAGATGGCTTTGTCGATCTTGCCGAGAGCTTAGTTTCTGGTGCGCGTAATATGATTGGTATCGGCGTTGCAACCGCGGCAGCGGGCACCGTTGTTGGTGTTGTTACACTAACGGGTATCGGCCTAGTGATGACCGACTTCGTCGAGTTTATCTCTGGTGGCAGTATCATTCTTATGCTGCTGTTTACCGCCATCATTAGCTTGGTTCTGGGGATGGGTCTGCCAACAACGGCGAACTACATCGTGGTCTCTACGCTAATGGCGCCGGTTATTGTTACGCTCGGCGCGGCGCATGGCTTGATTATTCCGTTGATAGCGGTGCACTTGTTCGTTTTCTACTTTGGTATTTTGGCCGACGATACCCCACCTGTAGGTCTTGCAGCTTTTGCAGCAGCCGCAATTGCGAAATCAGATCCAATTCGTACCGGTATCCAAGGTTTTACTTACGATATTCGAACCGCTATTTTGCCGTTCATGTTTGTGTTCAATACCCAGTTATTGTTAATGGGGATCGACTCTTGGTGGCATTTGGCACTCACGGTCATCTCATCGATCATTGCAATGCTGATATTCTCTGCGGCAACTCAAGGGTGGTGGTTCACGCGTAACAAGTGGTGGGAAACAGTCCTATTATTAGTACTGACGTTTTCGTTTTTCCGTCCAGGTTTTTGGTGGGACATGCTGTACCCAGCGAAAGTTCTTTCTCCTGGCGTTGAGGTAGCTCAAATCACGGAAACACTAAATGTAGGAGAATCATTGGAGTTACGTGTTGCCGGTGAAAACCTTGAGGGCGACTACATTGAGAAAACGGTTCGTCTTCCATTCGAAGACAGTGCGACAACAGCAGACGCACGTATTTCATCTATGGGTCTGATGCTGACCGAAAGTGACAACAAAATGATTGTCGATATGGTTGAATTTGGTAGTCCAGCAGAGTCCGCAGGTATCGACTTTGATTGGGAAATCAAGTGGGTTATCCAGGATGCAGACCGTCCGATGAAAGAGTGGGTGTTTGTACCATGCTTAATGATTTTGCTGGTGCTTGCAATGAACCAAAAACGTCGTGCTCGTAAGGAACAATTGAGCGCATAACCGATTTGGCCCCGAGGATAAAGGGGCCTTAATGAGAGACATTGAATGTACAAACAAATTCTTGTTCCGGTTGATCTAAATGACCAAGGCTTTTCAGACCGAGCGGTTGAACTAGCGGTTTGGCAGGCAAAGCAAGCAAATGCTCAAATCCATCTTCTGACTGTACTACCTGGTATTCACATGTCGATGGTTGCCACATACTTTCCGAAAGATGCTGCGGCCAAAATGAAGCAAGACGTGAAGCAGCAACTAAAAACTTTCGCTAATGAGCATATTGCTGAAGATGTGGTTTACCAAGTGCATGTTGCTGAAGGCAAGGCCTACGCGACCATTCTTGATTATGCAGAACGTTTAGGCGCTGATCTCATCATTATGCCAAGCCACAAGCGCTCTAAAATCAATAAAGTAATGCTTGGCTCTGTCGCGAGTAAGGTTGTGGAATATTCTCCAATCAATGTGATGGTCGTAAAACCGCAAGGCTAAGTAAATACAGAAACGAAAAAGGACGCTAACATTAGCGTCCTTTTTATATGAAACAAGTAAGGGTTATGCCATCACTGGGTAATCGGTATAACCTTCTGCTCCCCCCAAATAAAAGTGTTCTGGTTTCGCCTCATTAAGAGGTGCATTTTTCTTAAATCGCTCAACTAAATCTGGGTTTGCGATAAAGGGAACGCCAAATGCGACCACATCAACTTTGTTTTCTGCAATTGCTGTTGCCGCTTCTTGTGCACTGTAGCCCACGTTCGCCATTAAGTGACCTTGATAGTTTTCGCGTGCTGGCTTGAGAACATCTGCTTTTTGTACGCCTTTCAGATCCGCACGCATCACGTGCCAATAAGCAAGATCGAAAGAATTAAGTTGCTCTGCTAAGTAACGCACCAAACCAACTGGATCACTGTCTTTCATGTCATTAAATCCATTTAGCGGAGATGTACGCAGACCGACTCTTCCGGGTCCCCACACCTCAACGACTTCTTTCACTATCTCAAGTAAAAATCGAGCACGATTTTCAACCGAGCCACCGTATTCATCGGTACGTAAATTTGAGCCGTCACGAAGGAAGTTATCAATAAGATAACCATTGGCGCCATGTATCTCGACCCCATCAAAGCCGGCTTTCTTGGCGTTTTCTGCACCTTGTTTAAACGCCGCAACAATGGAAGCTATCTCATCCACTTCGAGTGCTCGTGGTACCGTATATGCTTGCTTACCCGAAGGGGTATGGACTAATTCATCACGAATGGCCAATGCGCTCGCCGCTACAGGTGTTTTTCCTTCATTCAGATCAGGATGACAAGCTCGTCCCGCATGCCAAATTTGCAGTACAATCTTACCGCCTCTCTCATGAACCGCATCCGTTACCTTTTTCCAAGCTGCGATTTGCTCTTCGTTGTAAATGCCCGGTTCTGCCATAAAAGCAGACGTACCTTCCATCACCATGGTGCATTCAGCAATGATAAGTCCGGCACTCGCACGTTGAGCGTAGTATTCAACCATAAGGTCATTAGGAATATGGTCTGCGCCAGCACGAGCTCTCGTTAAAGGCGCCATAATAGCACGGTTATCTAATGCTAATTGACCGAGTTCGATAGGAGAAAATAAGTCTACAGAGTTGGACATGTTGTTTACCTCAAATGACAATAACTTGATGGCTAAGGATGAGGTGCCAGACTATAATCAGATTAATATTGAAACAATATGGATAATTGAAAGTGATTGTTCGCAATTTAGAAACAATTGACTTTAGAACGCTTTCTATCTTTGTCACAAGCTGTCGACTACTGAGCTTAACCAAGTGCGCGCTGGAGTTAAACCTACCGAAATCTACTGTTAGTAAAGCCATAACCAAACTCGAACAACACTTTGAAGCCAAACTCCTAGAGCGCACAACCCGAAAGTTAGTGATCACCGAAGCTGGCCAAATGGTTTTAGAGCGTGCTGCAAGCTTAGTTGAGGAATTCCACTCAATTGGCCATGACGTACTGGAGATGGAACAACAGATCCAAGGCCGGCTGCGTATTTCCGCGCCACCAGCGTTGGATGCGTATATGGCGGAACACATCTTTTTGCCATTTTTAAAACAATGGCCAAAAGTACAAATTGCGTTAGAAGCATCGAACGATTTTGTTGATCTGTTTTCACACGGCTTTGATATGGCAATTCGAGTCGGTCAGATAGTTGATGATCGATTGATCGCAAAAAAATTAGGCTATACGACTCGAGTCCTGGCTGCTAGCCCTGAGTATTTAGCTGAGTTCGGCGTACCTGAAACGCCAGAAGACCTGACAAAACACAACTGTTTGAGGTATCAATATGTTTCAGAAATAGGGCCTTGGACGCTGATCTCACACGATAATACCGTCAATGTTTCAATAACCAGTAACTTCTCAAGTACAACTGTAGAAGCAATATTGAAAGGCGCACTTAAAGGACTAGGCATCGCTAACTTACCTGTGCAAAACATGACGCAAGAGCTAGAAAGTGGCACCTTAGTCAGAGTGTTGCCGCAATGGCACACGGTACCAATGCCTATTTATCTAGTCTATCGTCCTGGAGCAAACCGCCCACGGCGCGTACAAGCAATGATTGACCATATCATGAGCTTAAGATCTCAATTTGAATTTGGCCCTAGGCATGGTTTGTGTTGCGGAGAAGCATGACCTAGCAACTATCAGGCACTAGCATGCGGCTCGGATAAATGCCGCAAGCTTCTCACTAGCATGCTGTTCACTCAATGCAGACATATCACCCGCGGCTTCCACTTTACCATCCGCCACAAACACAAAGTGGCTGGCAATCGCTTTGGCATCGCTTAAATGGTGCGTGACCATCAATACGGTTATTCCCCGCTCTGCTGCCAGTTTTTTTACCAAGCTCAGCATCTCTTCACGCAACACCGGATCAAGCGCCGAGAACGGCTCATCCAACAGCCACATGGGATGAGGCTGAACAAAACAACGCGCTAAGGCAACACGTTGACGCTGGCCACCAGAAAGATGCTCTGGCAAACGGTCGAGGTACTCTGCAACACCAACTTGCTGCGCGGCTTGTTCAATCTGACGATTTTGGTCCACCGTAAGCTTTAGCCCTGGGTGTAAGCCCAAACCGATGTTGTCACGCACCGATAAGTGAGCAAACAAATTGTGCTCTTGGAACAACATAGAGAACGGACGCAGATAAGGCTCTTTACGCACAATGGACTCACCATCAACACAAATATCACCACGGTCAGGATGGATGAATCCTGCCACCAACGCCAGCAAGGTTGACTTCCCTGCCCCACTTGGTCCCATCAGCGACACAATCTGTCCTTGCTCAATCGTTAAGTCAAAACGAAACAGTTCACGTTGGTAGGTGTACTGCACATCATCCAACACTAACATTACGCTCTCTCCTTCGTTTTCAATACTTTCTCAATCAAGGCAAAACAGCCCACACTCAACAACAATAGGGTCACCGATACCACCGCAGCTGCGTCCATCTGATAACTGCCAAGCAACTGGAACAAATACAGAGGTAAGGTACGAAACTCTTGTCCACCAAGCAGTGCTATGGCACTTAAATCCCCTATTGCAAACATAAAGCTGATCGCAAACGCATGTGCAAACGGCTTGCGTAGCGCCTGCCACTCCACCACTTTAAACCGTTGCCAGCCACGCATGCCTAAGCTGGCACATACATACTGATACTGTTGTTCAATGTGCAGCATTGGCTGCGCTAGCGTTTTGATCACGTAAGGCAAAGCCATCAAACCGTTCACCAAAATCACGACAAAAAATGCCAAGCTAAAAACATCGGTAAATGCGCGCAGTAGTAAGAATAAACCGGTGCTAATCACCAGACCTGGAGTCACCAAAATAACGGTGCCGATTAACTCAATCTGATCGGCTCGCGTGTTTTTGTACTGCAACCGCCAACGGCGACTGGTCAATAGTATGGACACCCCTGCAGCGACCGCAAGCGCGCTAGCGACACAGGCGACTTTGAGGGAGTTCAATAGCGCAGACCAAAAACGCTCATCGGTTAATACTGTCCAAACTTGTTGGTTGATGCCACTCAGTAACACCATCAATAACGGCGGTATTACCAGTAAAAAGGCACCTATGATCCAAAAGCTATCCCAAGCTTTTGACCACCCATGATCCTTCGTTAAATATTGCTGTACCGATGTGCTTCCAGCACTGATAGAAACAGGCCTTGTTAACTTCTGCACTCCAATAGCAAGCAGTCCACATAACAGCATCTGCCACAGCGCCAATAACGCCCCAGCTTGTAAATCAAAATCAAACTTAATCGCTTGGTAAATGGCCAATTCAATGGTGGTGGATTTTGGCCCGCCCCCCAACGCCATTACAGTGGCAAAACTGGTAAAGCACAACATAAACACCAACCCACAAACGTGGGGAAGCTGCTGCCTTAAACGCGGCCATTCTACCCAGCGAAACTTATCCCAATGGCTCATCCCAAGATGCGCGCAAAGCTTATGCTGCTCGGCAGGAATAGACTCCAAGGCTTGCAGAAGCAATCGTGCCGCGTAAGGTAAATTAAAGAACACATGGGCGAGTAAAATGCCGTTCAAACCGTAAATAGAGAATGGCAGTTTAGTGTCGAAACTTTGCAACCACTGCGCCAACAAACCACTGTTGCCATAAATCGCTAACAGCCCAAAAACACCAACCAAAACCGGCAAAACCAGTGTCGATGCAAACAGCTTAAGCAGTAATGATTTACCAATAAATTGGCGACGCGAAAGTGCGTGCGCTACTGGAATGGCAAAGCCAACACTGAGCAATGTGGAAAGAAACGCTTGGTAGAAACTGAACTTGGTGACATGTTGATAGTACGGGTCGCCCCATACCACAGACACATCAAGTGAAGGGGCTTGAACAATCAAAGCACCTAGGGCAGAAATAACAAAGGTCGCGATGATCATCGCGACCCCTAAACCTATTTTTGGAACAGAATTCAAAGGTAAAACCTATCTCATTCAGATGAGGATGGAAACGTCAGCTAAAACGTCAATGCGCTTTGCCATTCGCGAATCCAAGACTTACGCATTTTTGCCACTTCATCAGCACTAAAGCTCAACGACTTGCTTGGAACACTCAAAGTTTCAAAACCTTTAGGTAACTCAACGTCAGTGACTGGGTACATCCAGTTACCCGTTGGCATCGCCGATTGGAACTCATCACTTAAAATGAAACTCATAAATTGATCAGCAAGTTCTGAATTTTTTGCCCCTTTCACTTTGGCGGCTACTTCAACTTGCATGTAGTGGCCTTCAGCAAAATTCGCCGTAGCAAACTTCGAATCGTTTTCCGCAATTAAGTGGTACGCAGGTGAAGTGGTGTAAGAAAGCACTAAATCGGACTCACCATTGAGGAACATAGAATACGCCTCAGACCAACCTTTCGTGACCGTTACGGTTTTGCTCGCTAGCTTCTGCCACGCTTGCGTCACATCGTCGCCATAAATAGATTTCATCCATAGCATTAAGCCTTGGCCCGGCGTTGAAGTCCGCGGATCTTGGTAAATCACTTTCAGATCGTCGCGCGTTTCCACCAGCTCTTTCATGCTTTTCGGCGGATTAGCCAGTTTCTCTTTGTTGTACACAAACGCGAAGTAGCCGTAATCGTACGGTACAAACGTCGTGTCACTCCAACCGTTTGGTAACACTGTATTGGACGTATCTACATTGTGCTCGGCAAGCAGACCGGTTTTCTTCGCTTCCGCCATCAGATTGTTATCCAAACCTAATACGATGTCCGCTTTGCTATTACCGCCTTCAAGACGAAGACGATTTAGAATCGACACACCATCATCCAACGCTACGAAGTTAACGTCACAGCCACATTTTGCTTCAAAAGCTTGCTCGATTTTAGGACCCGGCCCCCAATCTGCGGCAAAAGAGTCGTAGGTATAGATGGTTAATGTGTTTTCAGCGGCAAACGCTGAAGTAGAGGTGATTGCAGCTAAGGCAATCAGATTTAGAGTGGGTTTCACTGCTCGCTCTCCATGAGTATTTCAGAGAAATAAGTTGAGCGGCACAGGGTTTGAGGCGGCTATTAAGGACTTCCAATATCCAGACTCAATTCCTACGCCAGCATTATCTGGTTCAGGTAATACGGGTCCCTAGTTAAACACTTAGGTCTCAGCGCCCAAATGCATTGATTGACTCAATGCAAAATGGGTTTGCTCCCCGATGAGTTGGATGGATTGTAAAGGTATTTGAGTGGTTACACAATCAGCTCACGAGCGCTGGTCATAGCCCCAACGAGGCACCAAACCTTGCTCAATACCTAAGTGGTCGAGAATTCTCGCCACCATAAAATCCACTAAGTCTTCAATGCTCTTTGGCTGATGGTAGAAGCCCGGGGCCGCTGGCATGATGGTGACGCCCATTTGCGATAGCTTGTGCATGTTCTCCAGATGTAGCGTTGAAAATGGCGTTTCACGAACCACGAGCAACAGCTGCCCGCGCTCTTTCATTACTACATCAGCGGCCCGTTCGATCAAGTTGTCCGACATACCGTGTGCTATGGCCGCAACGCTTCCCGCAGAGCATGGGCAAACCACCATTTGCTTGGGTGCAGCAGAACCAGACGCAACCGGCGAGAACCAATCGTCTTTACCGCAAACGGTGATGTTATTTGGATTGCAGTTCAGGTGCTCTACTAATGCTTGCTGTGCTGCTTCTGGGCCACTTGGCAGCTTAAGATTATGCTCGGTTGCCATCACAACACGAGCTGCCGAAGAAATCAGAACGTAGACATGATAATCCGCCGCAACCAAGCATTCTAAAAGACGAAGGCCGTAGGGAGCACCAGAAGCCCCCGTTAATGCCAACGTGATGGCTTTTTTGTGAGAGGGTTGTGTTTTGTTTTGCATATCAATCAGGCTTTTTGTTTTAACTGCTCAAGAAGTTTTCCGTGAATACCACCGAAGCCACCATTACTCATGACTAGAATTTGGTCACCTGCTCGCGCACGTTCGACGATCTTGGCTACAAAGTTATCTATATCCACATCGACAAACGCTGGCTGTTTGCATTGGTCGGCAATGTCTTGCACAGACCACTCGATATTATCTGGCTGGAACAAGAAGACTTCATCTGCACTGTGTAGTGACTCTGCAAGTGTGTTTTTGTGTACGCCACGCTTCATGGTGGCAGAACGCGGCTCTAACACAGCTAGGATGCGTTTTTCACCTACCTTGTTACGCAAACCACCGACAGTAAGTTCAATTGCCGTTGGGTGATGCGCAAAATCATCGTAAACCGTCACACCTTGTTCTTCACCTTTCAGCTCTAAACGGCGCTTGGTATTGATGAAACGCCCTAATGCTTGGCAAGCAAGATCCGGAGTGACTCCAACATGTCGTGCAGCAGCGATTGCCATCAGCGCATTATCCACATTGTGGTCACCCACCAAATTCCATTCGACGGTACCAACCTTCTCGCCTTGCAACGCAACGTCAAATTTTGAGCCATCAAGCACTAATTTGTGCGCTTGCCAGCCACCATTCTCACCAGAGAACTGTTTTTCAGTCCAGCAGCCACGCTCTAATACATCCGCTAACGCCTGATCTTTTCTCGGCGCTAAGATCAATCCATTGCCCGGTACAGTTCGCACTAAATGATGGAATTGGCGCTTGATCGCTTCTAGATCATCGAAGATATCAGCATGATCGAACTCAAGGTTATTCATGATTAAAGTGCGAGGATGGTAATGCACAAACTTAGAACGCTTATCGAAAAAAGCACTGTCATATTCGTCGGCTTCAACGACAAAAAACATGCTTTCACCCAAACGAGCAGACACTCCGAAGTTACCGAGTACCCCACCGACTAAGAAACCCGGTTGATAACCACAATCTTCAAGTATCCAAGCAAGCATGCTCGACGTGGTCGTTTTCCCATGTGTACCCGATACCGCCAATACCCAACGATCATGCAGCAAAAACTCGTTGAGCCACTGCGGGCCAGAGGTGTAACGCATGTTAGTGTTGAGCACATGCTCGACACACGGGTTGCCACGGCTCATCGCGTTACCAATCACCACAAGATCTGGTTGGGGGTCGAGTTGAGACGGGTCAAAGCCTTCAATAATTTCAATACCTTGAGACTCAAGCAGTGTGCTCATTGGCGGATAAACGTTGGCATCAGAACCAGTGACTTTATGTCCTAATTGGCGCGCTAGAATCGCTGCGCCGCCCATAAATGTGCCACAGATACCCAAGATATGAATGTGCATAAACTAAACCTTGCAATGCGTTTTTTAATGCTTTCATTATCGCGATTACCGCCTGAAAAGCGAGTGACTTTAGCCTTCTTCTTGCAGTCCCTTTCACAAATATGACAAGGTTGAACACAGACTGTACAACCTCTTGCTTACTGATGAATCCCTCAAACAAGTCTACAAATAAATTGAGATCTCAAACAGTTACTTCATTACCATTAAAAAGATCTGCGACTTAAACTTACATCCAGCGCAATCGTTTAACATCCATAAAGAGATGCTCACTTGCGCACTACCCCCAATGAAATGAAAATGTAAGGATTAACCATGTCAGGACTGCGCACCCTAGGCGAGTTCATTGTCGAAAAACAAGCGGATTTCCCCCACGCTAGCGGTGATCTATCATCCCTTTTAGCCTCCATTCGTTTAGCTGCAAAAATCGTTAACCGCGAAATCAACGCAGCGGGTCTCGGTGATATCACTGGTGCTGTAGGCACGGAAAATGTCCAAGGTGAAGATCAGCAAAAGCTCGATGTTTACGCGAACGATAAGTTCAAAGCCGCGCTTGAAGCTCGTGATCAAGTGTGTGGCGTTGCCAGTGAAGAAGAAGACGAAGCAGTTGCGTTCAATAAAGAACTCAACCAAAACGCCAAATATGTAGTACTGATGGACCCACTTGATGGTTCTTCTAACATCGATGTGAACGTCTCTGTTGGTACTATCTTCTCGATTTACCGTCGTGTTTCTCCAATCGGTACCCCACCAACTGAAGAAGACTTCCTACAACCTGGTCACAAACAAGTGGCTGCGGGCTACGTAATTTACGGCTCCTCCACCATGTTGGTATACACAACTGGTAACGGTGTAAACGGCTTTACTTACGACCCATCTATCGGCAGCTTCTGTCTTTCTCATGAAAACATGATGATTCCTGATGATGGTAAGATCTACTCCATCAACGAAGGTAATTACATTCGTTTCCCTCAAGGGGTGAAGAAGTACATCAAGTACTGCCAAGAAAACGTGCCAGAAGACGGTCGCCCATACACTTCTCGCTACATTGGCTCGCTGGTTGCTGATTTCCACCGCAACCTACTGAAAGGCGGTATCTACCTTTACCCAAGCACACAAAGCCACCCACAAGGCAAGCTACGCCTGCTTTACGAATGTAACCCTATGGCATTCCTCATTGAGCAAGCTGGCGGCATTGCATCGGACGGCGTGAATCGCATTATGGACATCAAGCCTACTGAGTTGCACCAGCGTGTACCTTTCTTTGTGGGTTCGAAGAACATGGTTCGCAAAGTTGAAGAGTTCCTTGAACTGCACCGCGACGAAGAATAATTTCAGACCTTTGTCCAACGCGGCAGGTGTTTACCTGCCGCGTTTTTGTCGCTAAAGTGAAACGCGAATTTATCATCAGATGAAGCCGCTTTTGTGTGACTCATCGTTAATGAAAAGGAATATTCTAATGAGCTTAAACCATGTACCAGCAGGCAAGTCGCTGCCTGAAGATATCTATGTCGTGATCGAAATTCCTGCAAATGCAGATCCAATCAAGTACGAAGTAGATAAAGACTCTGGTGCTGTATTTGTCGACCGTTTCATGTCTGCACCAATGTTCTACCCATGCAACTATGGCTACGTGAACAATACCCTGTCTCTTGATGGCGACCCAGTCGACGTATTGGTACCAACACCATACCCACTCATGCCAGGTTCAGTCATTCGCTGCCGTCCTGTTGGCGTTTTGAAGATGACAGATGAATCGGGTGAAGATGCAAAAGTGTTTGCGGTTCCCCACTCAAAAATCTCGAAAGAGTACGAGCACATCCAAGATGTGGACGATATCCCAGAACTACTGAAAGCGCAGATCACGCAATTCTTTGAGCGTTACAAAGAGCTTGAAGCAGGCAAATGGGTGAAAGTGGATGGTTGGGCAGATGTTGCTGCCGCCAAAGCTGAAATCCTAGAATCTTACGAGCGAGCTCAGAAAAAATAAGCATCACTGCTGATACAAAATTAAAAAGAGCTGCTCTAGGGCAGCTCTTTTGCTTTCATCTTACCTGTGTCAACTAGATAGGTGCGCCTGCTGAAGACATTCGTCCAGCGTCGTAGTCATGTTGAAAGAAGGGGTCAACATCATCACAAATGCCAAAATACGGCCGCCCGATAACACCGAGCATATAAGCACTTTGCTCGCAATACTCTTGCTTGCCTTGCTGGTAACCCGCTTGATAAGCCATTATCAGTTCTGGCGTCGCATGGTTAACATCATCCAGCTTCGCAATTCGCTCCTCAGATAACTCCCGTAATCCATCTAAAGCTGGCTGCTTACCAAACACTTGCCAATCGGTCACATTATTCGAAGTCGGTAGTGTTGTTTGTGCGCATGCAGCAAGAAGCAACGCCATTGATCCAATTACGAATGTTTTCATCGTGACTCCTTAGTGTTTAGCTCGTTGCTATTGATAATGTCAGTATAGCTCACACCTTTTGACACCAATCTCCGGAAGCGATTTCTTCGGTTAATTGCTCAGTATCTTGATATAAGTAGATCCAAGCTTGGCCAAACGGCGTAACGATGCTCTCTCGGCGATATTCCACTGGCACATCTTCTAACCTATCTAGCTCGGATAAGGTTTCATCATCAATCAGATACACTTCACCTTGAATCGAGCGTTGCCCATCAGACAACGCTGGATAAGGGCCTAAGTCATACATTGCAAATTGAGCATCCGTTTCATGTAAACCAAGAAACTGCGCCGAGCGCAAATACTGATGGTTGTACTCTCCCTTGCGTAACGTGCCGTAGACAAAAATCAAATGCTGCATAACCACTCCTTAGTCATGACTGTGTATGCTTAGGTTAAAGCACTTTAATCGAACTCAAACTGATAGAGTAGGTCAACGGCGCTATCTACACCAGATACCGCTTCTAAATACAAGTCTTGCATCAATCGGTAACGCACAGTGAACTCACCTAGGGAGTTAAAGATGCCGACACCATATTTCACCTGCAAACCTGGCAGAATATAACCACTCACCGTCACTTGCGAGTCATCGCCCGACCCAGCAGTGTCCAGCTGTAAATCCTGTACGCCAAAGGCTTCACCGATTTCACCAACCACACGCCCACTCTTCGCCAAGCTTAAACCAATTAAGGTAGTCGTCATTGCATTACCACCGGCTTCACCATCAATATCTTGACCACGAAGTAGATAAGAAAGTGCATTGGCTTGGTTCATCGCGGGCTCTGAGAAAATTTCTATACTCGGATCAGATGCTGGGCCCGACACTTGTACCCCCGCAATGACATCATCTTGGGTATTGTCTGGATTACGAATCGCTTTGATAGACAAGTAAGGTTGATCTGGTGGACCATTCATCAGAATCTTACCTTCTTTAATCAATAAGTCCTGACCAAACGAACGATAAGAACCGTCGACAACATTCACTTCACCAACGATGAAAGGACCTTTGTCTTTTTGTGTCACGTTTAGGTTCCCTTTCAACCCACCTTTTAAACCAAAAGCGGCAAGTTGGAAGTCATCACCAATTTTAATGTTGATGTTCGTTTCCACATCAAACGGCATCGCAGCGACATCGTCCACTGGCTGCAAGTTTTTATCGAGAATAACGGTATCACTCGATACACCTACCGCACTTGGTGGAAGCTCTTCGACGACAATTCTGCCCCATGGCAAATTAATATCACCCTCAATTTTCGCAAGCTGAGGAGTCACATCTATTGTCATGTCAGGCTCAACTTTGATTTTTACCATTGGAGGCAAATCAACATTGAGCTCTTTAGCAAATACACGCGCTTTAGTGCGCCAGTTCTGTAAGTCCTGCCAGTTGGCATCACCGGTAACGTTCAACTCACCATCCGGGGTTAAAATTCCGGCATCCAAGTCCGCTTGATGGCCTTTAAAGTTGATGACGACCTGCCCTGAGTTTATATCTATCGGTGTGACTTCACCCTGTAGCTTCATTTGGTCAATCAAGAACTGACCATTAACCTTCGGATGCATGACGTCACCTGATATCGTTAGGTCAGTATTCATGTTTGCTTTAAACAAGCTGTACTCACCAATCAACGGTGCCAAGAAATCCAAGTGGAACGTAGAGAGTGAAACCTTACCATCAATAGTGGGCTTTTCAGTCGAGACATTCAGTAAAGAAACCTTACCAGACAAGTCACCGTTATCTTTCACATCAAATAGCCACTCGGCATCAAGCTTGTCTTTCGCTAATGCCGCTTTAAAGTTGAAGCTTTCCCAACCGACTTTAATTGGCTGCTCAAGTGCTTGTTCAACTTGGCCTTTTGGCATATTGACACTTAAGGTTACTTCGGGCTTTTTCTCTGGTGCCCATTTAGCAAAAACCTGTGCATTAACCGAGCCTTGCAGCTTGGTTTCTGGCGGCAGGAATTGCTTGATTTGGTCAAAATCAAAATCATTGATGGCTAACTTCGCCTGGCCACTCTTACCGACACTAATGTCTTCGGTTAGACATACGCTCGACTCCGCTTGCAACCAACAATGCGCTTGAACGTTCGCGATCTGTTTGTCGATATTGACCTTCACCGCGGTCGATTTTTGCAACGCCCACGGGCCTTGTTGCGAGCTCAGCGTCAAGCGGCGCAGCGCCCCATCCCAAATCATTTCTGGTTTCTGCTGGAATGTCCCTTCAATTTCTAAACTGGTCGACACCAGGTCAGACACTACATCGAGTGTCAGTTGATGCAGTTTTTCATCCCCAGAGACTTCAAGGTCAGCACTATCAACTTTTATGTCGTCATAGGTAATGTTGTTCGCAATTAGGCTTATGTTCGCTTTTGGTGCTGGCAGAGGCTTCACATCACCCTTTAAGGTGATCGTTTCTACGTTCGCCTGTTGCTGCCAGTTTATCTGATTTAAAGCGAGATCAAGATTGATGTCTGGTTCTTTCAAGCTACCACGTAGTGCGACTTTACCTTGCATTTTACCTGCAAGGTCCGGAACACTTTTTGCAAAATCAGGGAAGTTAACCTCAACATCCATCAGAATTTGCTTATCGATCTTACCCTTTGCACTCAGTTGGTTCGGGCCATGAGAAAGCGCTAAACCCTGAGTGGTAAGTTGGATGTCTTCGCCTTTGCCGTTCTTATCAGACGCTTCAAGTTGCCCTTCAACATTCAGCGGATACCCTCGCAAAATGCCGTCAATGTCTAACTTAGGCAAACTGACTTGCCAACCGCCTTGTTCTGTTAACGACCCCGAAGTCGAAAGATTACCGCTGATATCCCCTTCGGCTTCTTTCCACTGCAATCCTGGTTGAATGTTCTTCAGGTTTAAGTCAGCTTGCCAGTTGATTGGCGCGGCCCAATTGGCCATGACTTTCCCAGAGAGTTCGCCCCCTAAGGTTTTCACTACAAGGCTTTCGAGGTCAATTTGCTCTAACGTACCTTTGCCGTTTAGTGCGACATCAACGGCGGGAATATCTTTGCCCGAAGCTTTGGTTTCTAATGCGACTTCGTAGCCATCAAGTGAGCCTTTTGCCGCCAAGCTTGGTACAGAAACCTGGTAATCGCTTTGTCCAAATAGCGGCCATTGCGCCTGTACATTTTTAATCGCGACATCAAACGGTAACTGCGTTTTAAGCGGTTGAATATCACCTTTGATCTCCGCTTGTACAAGCTCAGAAAGCGTAGCATTTAGTGACAAATCACCAACCGAACCCGAGACCGAAAGCGACAGTTTTTGTCCCTTCGCATCCGCTTGCTTCACTAACGCGTCCAATTGCGCTTTGATAGGGTAATCAGAAGAAAGCGTCACTTGTGTGTTCAACTTGCCTTCCACTTCTGGCATGTCGAGCTCTAACGTTTTGACATCAACACGTTCACCGCCTGCTCTTGCAACCAAACCAAGATGATTGACGATCACTGGCGTTTCACCCGCCAGTTTGAAATTGTGAATATCAAGACGACGCGCTTCAACCGTCAGTGGAATCCATACTTCGGGTAACACAATATCTTGCGGCGTAACGTCAGTTTCTTTCGGCTCCTCGGCAGCCGCTTCAGGTTCAGCCTCACTTGGTGCTAAAGCCACATTAATGTCTTTCAACGCGGTAGGTGCGATCACCAAACGATCACCCTGCATCGACAAAGCGGTCGAGAATGTTTGCCAATCAATTTGATTGCCCAGCACATTGACATTGATGTCATTAAAGCTGACTTTATTAACAAAAATTGGCACTGGCGTACTGATAGAACGCAGTGGTGGTGTTTCCTCTTGCTCCTCGCTTGCTGGCGGTAGCTCTGGCATCTTAAAGTCAAGCCCCTGCAGTCTTAACTCATCGACACAGACCTTAGGGTCAAAGAAACAGCGGAAGTTCACTGCCAAAGCTAAACGCTCGACTTTGGCGTCGATATTCAAAGACTCATCGACAAAACTGACGTTATGCAGTTCGAAGCGAGGAAACAATGAACCCTGCACTTTTTCAATCTGCAATTGTGGTAATGCTTTTTCAGCTCCCCACAAGGCAAATTTGAGGCCTGGGTGGGTAAACAAAACTGTCGCGACAATAATGATGAGCAACAGCAATAGACCAATCAAACTGAGCGACAGCCATTTGGTCCACTTAAACATCATTTTGATCATAGCTCAGGCCCCAATGAGAAGTGGATACGAAACTCTCGTTCTGGTTTTGCATCCAACCCCCATGCAAAATCAAAACTAACAGGGCCCACCGGAGACGCCCAGCGGATACCAACACCAGCACCTGATTTCCAATCTGGTGTTTCATTAAACGCATCACCAATATCGTAAAACGTTGCAGCCCACCAGTTTCCATAAACACGATATTGGTATTCTAATGTACTGCTAACAATGTATTTACCCCCCGTCAGGGCGCCACTCTCATCCACAGGTGAAATAGATTCATAGCCGTAACCACGAATATTATTGTCACCACCAGCGAAGAAACGCAGCGACGGTGATAGTTTTTCAAGTTCATCGGTAATATTCGCACCACCTTCTAAGCGGAACAAACCACGATGATTCTCTCCAATACCACGAATCCAAGAAGTCGAGCCAATTAAGCGGAGCACTCTAGTTTCAGAAAGCATAGCGGTATCACCATACTCAATAGTGATGCTTTGCTTGTCTCCCCACATTGGCATATTGCCCCCTCGAACCCTAGTCCGAGAAAATGTCGCACCTGGAAGTACGAAGTTGAATTCATCATCTTGTAAACCTTGCGTAAAGCTCTCGTACAAATGACGAACATAAACGGTATTATGCCAACCACCGTCTGCTAACCAATGACGCTCCACTGCAAGGTTAGACTCGATACTCTGCGTGTCACGGTTGTCTAGGTTTTTAAGCCCATATTGAACTTGATAATAATCGTTAGCGACATCTTCTAAAGGAATTTTGTAAGAAGCAGTCACGGTTTGCTCTGGCTTAGATAGGGATAAAGCGGTGTTGAAACTGTGTCCTCGGGAGCTCACCCAAGGTTTCTTCCACTTCAACGTTCCTCGAACGCCGACATCCGTTGAGTAACCAATACCCGTCTCGATCTGATTCTTCGAAGCAGGAGATAAAGACACTTTAATTGGCAAGTCTCGGCCATCATCAAGCCTATCCAATTCAGGCTCAACAAAAACTGAGGAAAACCACTCCGTATTTGATAGCTTCTGGTTAAACTCGCCCAGCTTCGAAACGTTGTATGGGTCCCCTTCTTTAAAAGGTTGTAGTGATGCGACACGGTCTTCCCAGATGTGGTTGCCAATAAAAGAAACGTCGCCAAAATTGAAACGTATTCCACTGCTGTAGTGCAAACGGACATTAGCTTCGTTCAGATCAGGGATAACCTCTAATCGACTTAGCGTAAACTCACCATTGAAGTAACCACGCTGAAGCGCCAAGTTACGAATGCCTGACTTAAGGGTGTCGTATTGGCCTTGATTCAAAACTTGGCCAACTTTGAGCGGAGAGCGCTCAATAAGTTTTGCAAACTCTTCATCGTCCTTGGCCTCTCCAGTGATGACCACATCCATGACTTTCACTTTCACTGGCAAGCCCGGCTTGATGAGCACAATTAACTCATCATTCGCTTCAGGAATAGAGTATGAAATTTTTGCATGATAATACCCAAGCGCGTTAAGCGCTTCAGTGATACTTTGATCTAATCTCGCTTGAAAACGCAGAGAAGTGGAGTAATCCTTCTCTGGAATAGATGATAGATACGCACTGACATTCTCTTCTAAAGCGCCATCAATGCCTTTCAAAGTCAAAGAAACATCGGCATAGGCACCATGAGAAAAGGCAAACAGGCCAACAATGGTGGGGAGAGCTTTTTTTATCATGCTTTTATGGCTGAATGAGGTTAAGTAAACGTAAATAATGATAACGCCAATTAGATTCTAAGTCTGTAATATTAATAGGTTTAACGCGGTCTATGTCATCACAGCATCAGATACAGACGAAATGAAAAAGTTCGCAAATTTAAGACACGTATTGAAGGACAAATACCATGCTCAACAAACAAACATTGATCAGTATAGAAGATGCCTTGCCAGGTAGAGATCAACCAATGCAGATTGACGATCATCATTTTGTAAATAAATCTAACCTAAAGGCGCCTCTGGCGTCACACCAACAGCAGATTTTGCTCGGAATGGGCTGTTTTTGGGGCGCTGAGCGCGTATTTTGGCAACTCGACGGCGTTGTATCTACTTCGGTCGGTTACGCTGGGGGGTACACACCCAATCCCACCTATGAAGAGGTCTGTACAGGTAAAACGGGTCATACAGAAGTCGTACGAGTCGTTTTCGATGAACGCGTCATCTCATTAGAAAAGCTACTGGCTGTTTTTTGGGAAAAACACGACCCAACTCAGGGAATGCGTCAAGGTAACGACTTAGGTACTCAATATCGTTCAGCAATTTACACTTATTCGACGGAGCAGCTCGAGAGCGCAGAGAAATCGAAACTCTTGTATCAACAAGCACTGCAAGAAGAGCAACGCGCGAACATCACCACCGAAATACAACCAGCAGGTCCGTATTACTTTGCGGAAACCTACCACCAGCAATATTTGGCGAAAAACCCTGATGGTTACTGTGGCATCGGAGGAACGGGAGTTTGCTTCCCACCAAGCCTCCAAGGATAAACCTAACCAGCAACAAAAAGAGCGACCGATATGGTCGCTCTTTTCTAAATCTAAGTGGGTACCAAGCTAACTAAGCCGATAATGATGCTATCACTTGGTTGACTTCTTTAAAGATGGTGAGCCTTTTATGATCGTTGACGTCAGGTAGTAACACTTTGCCATTGTCGAACTGAAAACAGCCAACCCCAACAATAAAAAATTGACCTTTGAACAACGTTTTAACAAAACGGGCCACTTGTAATGGTCGATATACAGCAAACTCACGTAGCATAACTCACCTCAATTCCTTTGAGAAAACACGGATTGCTTATTTTTCCTCTGCAATCTTAATGCGCAATTTGCGACGGAACTCATTTTAGCAAATTCTAAATATAACGCAAGATTACACCACTCCATACGTTAAATAAATGTTATCAACGGTCCTACAAATTTCTAGGATCTGGATATATACTGGAAGCTTCCAAACCTCGTACGGAATATAACAATATGAAAACTAAGACTCTCCTACCTCTATTACTGGCCTTAACGCCAAGCTTGACCTTTGCACACAACTTGTCAGTGGGAAAAAGCGTTCCTCCTGTCAATGTTGCCGCTTACGGCGAGATTGTTTTACAAGGCGAAGGCGTTGCATACCAACCCTGGGCAACTCAACATATGCAAGGCAAAGTTCGTGTCATTCAAGCCATTGCAGGCCGTAGCAGTTCAAAAGAGATGAATGCCCCTTTAATGTCAGCAATAACAGCGGCAAATTTTCCACAAGAAAGCTACCAGACGACGACTATCATCAACCAAGATGATGCAATTTGGGGGACAGGCTCTTTCGTGAAGTCTTCAGCTCAAGACAGTAAAAAAGAGTTTCCTTGGTCATCCATGGTTCTTGATGAAAATGGCGTAGTTGCTAATACTTGGGACCTGAAAGAAGAAAGTTCGGCCATTATTGTTCAAGACAAAACGGGCAAAATTCTGTTCGTCAAAGAGGGCGCACTTGAGCAAGATGAGATAACAAAAGTCATTGAGCTTATTAAACAGAACATCTAGCTTCATTGAATGGCTCCTTGCTCTTGTTGTAAGGAGCTATATGAATTTGATTAGAAGCATGGGCAGTGATAACTCTGCTCTTTATAAGTGCGACACTTCCATCAGAGAGTATTACCAATATTTTTCGGCACGTATGTGTGGAGTTAAATTTTTCTGCTAGCCAACAAAAGAGTGAACTTTTATTCATTATGGGTGTTATATTATAACAGTCGGTAAGAGGAGCTCAGATGTACCACCACCAGCAAAAAATACTAAGATATTGGTATCGCACTGCTTTATTTTTCAGTGTTGCGTTGCTGATCGCTTGGAACTTTGCGGTTGTACTTCATCAAGTCGATCTGACGCCCGACCATCATACCCATCATCATTGCCAATTATTTTCTGGTGTTCAGCACGGTATAGCAAAGGTACAACCTACCCTCTCTACACCGACTTTTACGCGCGCCCAGCATCATCATGTTTTTTTGCATCTCGTGTACGGCGAAGAAGTTCTTGGCGCTGCTCGTGCCCCTCCTTATTTTGCTTAATTTCCAAACTATTCCACACTCAAAATTATTGAGTTCATTTCCGCACCTAGTGTGTCAGGAATAATAACTTAGTGAAACTCGAATCTGAGCAATACCGCCTTTGGTTAATACCAGTAAAATTAGGAAAAATACAATGTCATCAAAACACGTTTTAGCCCTTGCAATTGGCCTCACTTTATCAACAGCAGCGAATGCAAACGAATACCGCCAGCATGGTGCTCATGTGCATGGTCACGTCGAGTTTAATATCGCCCAAGATGGCAAAGATCTGTTAGTAGAGATTACAGCTCCTGGAGCTGATGTTGTGGGTTTCGAACATGCTCCAGAAAACGCACAACAAGAGCAAGCGCTTAAACAAGCCGTCGCTACACTCGAAGACAGCAACGCATTGTTCGCTATTAACTCGCAAGCTGATTGTAATGTTGAAGAAGCTTACGTGAGCCACAACCTAAGCGAAACTCATGAGGAGCATGATCATAGTGAGCACGACCATGATGACCATGCACATCACGATCATGAAGGACACGAACACCATGATCATAATGAACATCATGATAAACATGACCACCATGACGATCATGATGAGGCGCACGATCATGGCGGTCACGGTGAATTTTCGGTGCAATATCGCTTCAATTGCGAACAAGTTAATCAGCTTAGCCAAATCCAAACCGATTGGTTTAACCAATTCCCAACTACAGAGTCCATCAGCGTCAATATATTCACTGATACCATGCAATCAGCAATTAAATTAAGCAAAGATAACACCCAAATCGTAATCAAATAACACGAGTGGCGTGTAAGTACCCACTTACACGCCACAGCTTTGGTGATTTAATATGACTGAAACCACACCAAATGTTGTCGAGCTAGAGGATGCCCAATTTTTCTGGCCCGCTTCAACCAACCCAACTATCCACATCCCCAAATTACACATTACACAAGGCGAGCATGTGTTTATCAAAGGTCCAAGTGGCTGCGGTAAATCGACCTTGCTCGCTTTGTTGACGGGGATTAACACATTAACTTCAGGCTCTCTATCTGTACTCGATACTGACCTTGCTAGTTTAAGTGCCAGCCAGAGAGACCGCTTTCGCGCCAATCATATTGGCTACATCTTTCAACAGTTCAATTTATTGCCTTACCTTAACGTACTTGAAAACGTATTATTGCCATGTCAGTTCAGTAAAATACGACGTGACCGTGCCCATTTAGGTGCCTCATCTAAAACGTTAGATGAACAGGCTCAGGCCCTACTAGAACGACTGCACTTGCCAAACGAGCTTCATACACGCCCTGTCTCTGAATTGAGTATTGGTCAACAACAACGTGTGGCTGCGGCTCGAGCTCTGATAGGACATCCAGAGTTAGTGATCGCTGACGAACCAACCTCAGCTTTAGACTATGACAATCGTAAAGCATTTATTGAGCTCCTTATGGAGCAAGCGAATCAAGCCAATGCCACACTGGTATTCGTTAGCCACGACCCAACACTCGAACCCTTATTCGATCGCACGCTCAATCTACCCGACATTAATCAAGTATCTAGCCTAGGAGCCATATCATGAGTGCTGTTGTAAAGCTCGCCTGGAAAAGCTTGATGAACCGCAAAGCAACGGCAATTCTAACCATCATGACCGTTGCGATTTCAGTGGTACTCCTCTTGGGCGTCGAGCGTATCCGAACTCAAGCCAAGGATAGCTTCGCCAATACAATTTCAGGCACTGACCTCATTATTGGTGGACGCTCTGGGCAAGTGAACCTATTGCTCTATTCTGTGTTTCGTATTGGTAATGCGACCAACAACATCGATTGGAAAAGCTACCAAGAGTTTGCCAATCATCGTTCAGTCGATTGGGCTATTCCAATCTCGCTTGGCGACTCGCATAAAGGCTTCCGAGTTATGGGAACCAATCACAGTTACTTTGAGCATTACAAGTTTGGAAGTAAGCAACCACTAACATTTGGCAAGGGTAGAGAATTCAATGGTTTATTTGAAACCGTGCTAGGTTCTGATGTCGCTAAACAACTTGGTTATGATATCGGTAGCGAAATCATCATTGCCCACGGCATTAGCGACGTTGGCTTTAGCCGTCATGACAATCTGCCATTTAAAGTTGTCGGTATCCTTGCTCCTACAGGAACACCAGTCGACAAAACTGTCCATGTATCACTAGAAGCAATCGAAGCCATTCACGTCGGATGGGAAAGTGGTGCGCGTTTGGGCCCGACACCCAAGGCACAAGATCTCAAAAACAGAGACTTTCAGCCCAAACAAATTACCGCTATGCTCGTTGGTTTGAAATCTCGTATTCAAACTTTCGCCCTGCAAAGACAAATTAACACCTACCCCAAAGAGCCGCTTAGCGCCATTATGCCCGGCGTTGCGTTGCATGAGTTATGGGGAATGATGTCGGTTGCAGAGCAAGCCCTAATGGCAGTATCTGGTTTTGTCGTGATTGCAGGGTTGTTAGGTATGTTAAGCAGTCTATTAACTAGCCTACAGGAACGCCGCCGTGAAATGGCGATTTTGCGTGCCATGGGAGCAAGGCCTCGTCATGTTTTCTCACTCTTAATTAGTGAAGCTAGCTTGCTTACTGCTGCTGGTATTATTACTGGCGTTACTGGGCTGTATGCCATTCTTGCTATCGCGCAGCCGATCATCCAACAGCACTATGGAATACATCTCACCTTAAGCATCTTATCTACTTATGAGTGGATGCTATTAGGTTTCGTACAATGCGCTGGTATTGTGATTGGTTTCATTCCCGCACTCCGCGCCTACCGACAGTCACTGAGTGACGGAATGACAATAAGGATTTAATAAAATGTGGAAAAAAATACTCGCAAGTTGCTTGCTGGTCGTCGCATTCACAGCGCCTGTTATGGCCAGCGAAGAACCATTGAAGCTTGACTGGATTGACCTTGTTCCAGAAAAAGAGCGTAAATTGTTCGACAGTATAGGCATGCCTGCATCTGATCACAGTGGTGGCGCAGCGCAGCAGTCCAAGATTGGTAATGTTCGACCAGAACTGAACGGAAGCCAAGTTAAAATTCCAGGGTTTGTTATCCCACTTGAAGGTGATGCCGATACCGTCACCGAGTTTTTATTGGTGCCATATTTTGGAGCTTGTATTCACGTGCCACCACCGCCTCCAAACCAGATCATTTACGTGAAGTTTCCGAAAGGCGCGCCTGTTCAAGAGTTGTGGGATGTCATATATGTGGTTGGAACGTTGAAAACCGAGACGATAAACCACGAACTGGCAGAAACGGCTTACGTTATTGAGGGATCAGAAATAGAAGCCTACGACGATATGTAATTTAAGTCGTCGATAAGCCTCGCTACACCTAAGGCGTCACACTGGCGCCTTTTTTAGCTTTGTGCTAAACGATATAACGAGATAAATACGCTAATACGCCCACATAAATAACCAAAAGAAACGCTATCGACAGGTGCTTTTTGAGTTTACCTGCTTCTGAGAACTTCATAGCCCCTCCAAAATAACGATAACAATTTTAACAACTCATTATCATTTTGAATAGCCCTATTCGTTCAAAAACTGAGAACTCCTGTCTGGTCGCTTGGTCAGATAAGGTGTAAATTTAAACGTGCGAACCGCGCAGTTCTTGGTAGGAAAACGAATGGCAGACCCGACAAAGCAACCTGTTGTCATCGAACATCAGTCAGACACAAAAAAAAATACGCAACAAGAAAAGAAACAAGGCTACATAAAAGACAGTGCTAGTAAGGTAAAAACCATAGCCCAAATACACGGTCTTGACGCCTTACTGCAAACCGAACCGCCAGCCAAATCTGCGTTTGAAAGAGCCCAATTGCGAGAGCAAAGACGCCAAGAACAGCGACAAAAAAACTTAGAACAGATTTTAAAATTAGCGCACAGTTCATGCCGAGATGAGACAGCGGGAGAGCCAGACCAAGATTGGTTGCATCGATTTTTTGAGATGGCTCAAGACATCCATAACAGCGCGATGCAAAAGCTATGGGCTCAAGTGATGAAGCGTGAAGTGACCAATCCGGGTTCAACGTCCATGAAAGCGTTGAAAACCCTCAAAGACATGTCACCAAAGGAAGCACAAACTCTGCAAAGAGCCGCCTCTTTAGCGTGCAGTTTTGGAGGGGATCACAGCAGAAAACTGCTGATTGGTTACAAAGCGCAAGGAGGCATATTTAGCTTCGGCAAGCGAGACGTCGCTAACAGCCTAAATATGGGAAGTTTTCAACTGCCGTATTCAAGCTTGTTGCTCTTAATTGAACTAGGGCTGCTGCACAGTGCCGAACTTGAATCTGGCGAAATTAGTATCGAGACACCGTTGGTCCTTACCTACCAAGGTAAAAACTTGTCACTGAACGTAAACAGTAAAGGTGTCCGCCTTTTATATTACCGCTTCACACCGACAGGTAATGAGCTCTGTACCTTACTCGGAAACAAACCACATGCCGAATACTACGATCAAATGCTTGCACTGTTAAATCATAGGTTTAGTGTCCATAGTGAAGCTAAAAGTACGGTTCATCATACCGTCTAGCCAGCTTGAGAAGCATTTGTTCACCTATGATCCAAATACTTCTCAAGCTGCTCAAAGAGCTTTAGGTCACCTATGATCTAAATGCTTTTTTATCGAATCACACCGCGTTGTTTAAGATCGATTAAGCACAAATCCACCAGCTCATCGACACTCTTTTCTCCCGCGGGCAAATCGATTTCAGGGTTCTCTGGCGCTTGATATTCCGAATCAATACCAGTGAAATTAGGAATCTCTCCCGCACGGGCTTTACGGTATAAACCCTTAGGATCTCGACCTTCGCAAACCTCTAGAGATGCATTGACATACACTTCGATAAACTCACCTTCTGGCAATAAATCGCGTACTAACTTCCGCTCTGCACGATGCGGTGAAATAAACGCCGACAGAACAATTAAACCCGCATCTGCCATCAACTTCGCCAGTTCACCAATACGACGAATGTTCTCGCGACGGTCCTGTTCAGAAAAACCTAAATCGCTACACAAACCATGTCGTACATTGTCACCATCCAATAAATAGGTGTGGTAACCCAATGCTGCAAGGCGATTTTCCAACGCCCCTGCTACGGTTGATTTACCCGCTCCAGATAAACCAGTGAACCACAATACGGCAGGTTTTTGCTTCTTTAATTCAGCACGAAACTGTTTATCAACCGAATGCTGGTGCCAAACAATGTTTTCATCTTTTACCGTCGTTTCGGCAGTCATAACGTATCCTTGTAAATATCGGAATTAAAACGGGAAAAAGACCGGGATCAAAGTAAGTACTAATACAGAGTACACAATCGAAATTGGCACTCCAATTCTCACGTAGTCGGTCAATTTGTAATTTCCTACGCTGTACACCAGCAGGTTAGTTTGGTAACCGTAGGGAGAGATAAAGCTCGCACTCGCGCCGAACAAAACCGCCATGATGAATGGCATCGGATCCACGCCATAACCCACCGCCATGCTATAGCCGATAGGAAAAGAAAGCGCAGCCGCGGCATTGTTTGTCACCAATTCAGTGAGTACCAATGTCATGATATAAGTCGCCACCAAGGCACCAAATACTCCCCAGCCATTAAACGCTTCAATAAACATCACTCCCATTCTTTCTGACAATCCAGAAGAGATCATCAGTTGAGCAATAGACAAAGCGGAACCGACAATCACGACGATATCGATCGGAAAACGGCGGCGCAGTTCTGAAATCTGCACAATACCAAACGCAATAAGCGCGATAAGGTACGCAGCTAGACCTTTAATAATCGGTACTAACTCTAATAGAGCGCATCCAATTACGGCTGCAAAGCCCAGTAATACAATAGAAGACTTATTCGTATCAAGCCGAGCGCTAGAGTCCAAGTCATGCACTAAAACAAACTCTTTACGATGAGCTCGGCGTTCAGACTCAAAACGCTTTCCTGGAACCAGAACTAACGTGTCTCCTGGCGCTAAGGTAATACTACCCAAGCCACCTTCTAGGCGTTCGTGGCCTCGGCGAATCGCCACAACAACGGCATCGAATCGGTCGCGGAATCGGCTCTCTTTGAGGGTTTTGTAGCAAAATGTCGCCGACGAGCTCACCACAACTTCGATAAAGTTTTGCCCATTTAAGTGCTGCTGACCAAACAACTTGAGGCCCGGAATTTCTTGCAGGGTCGCGACGCTCTCAACATCGCCACAAAATAACAGGCGGTCTTTTGCATTGAGCACAAAATCCGGTCCCACAGAAGAAACAGTAACACCATCGCGCACCACTTCTGCAAGAAACAGTTTGCGCAGCGCACGTAAATTATTCTCGCTGATCGTACGCCCAACTAGCGGTGAGCCTGGCTCAACGCGAGACTCAAGAAAGTAAGGTAAATCTTCTTGGTTTTGATCATCATAATTCGGTAGCAAGTAGCTGAGCGGGATAAGAATCAGCATCCCTCCCACCAGCACAGCCAAACCTATCATCGTAGGTGTAAAAAAGCTCAGGCTCGGTAAGCCTGCGTCTTCGACAAAGCTGTTGATGATTAAGTTAGTCGACGTACCAATCAAAGTTAACGTGCCACCAAAAATGGCGGCGTAAGACAAGGGAATAAGTAATTTCGAAGGTGCATGCTGCTGATTACGCTTAATCGCCCCAATCAATGAGACAACCACAGCGGTATTATTCGTAAATGAAGAAAGCAAGGCGGTCGACACACCGAGCTTAGCAATCACGCTGCCTAACTGACCCTCAGAGATACTTCGGCTCACCCAACTGATCAGCAGTGTTTTTTCTAGAGCACAGGATGCAAGAATCAATAAAACCAGGGTTAACAATGAAGAGTTGGTAAAATTGGATGCGATAGTGGCTGAATCCATCATCCCTGCCATGAATGCAATAAAAGCGGCACCCGCAAAGACGTAACTAGGCTTAATTTTCGTGACAAGCAAGCAAGTGATAATGCCAAGCAAAATCGCTAACACAAACCCTTGTTCCCACATAGCCTTTCCTTACCAAATAGCCCCAAAGGGCACAACAACGACTCATTTATCCATGAAACACCGACAAACGAGTAAACAGACAAAAATCAGCGCAAGCGAAAAGAACATCAGAATGCTCGGTTTTCTTGGGCTCCACCGAAGCATTCTGGTATTAGGAGAATACCTAACGACATTTCGCAATTCAGTTAGGTAGCGACGCCCCAAGTACAACAGCAGACAGAGCCTGAAATTATCGTACTTGGGTAAGCCAGTTACTTTTTCAGAAACTGGCTGACGTCTTTTGCTTCCCAGTGTGGGAAGTGTTTACGGACAAGCGCATTAAGCTCAACTTCAAACGCAGAGATGTCCGTCAAATCGCGCTCAACCACGGCGAGGCTCTCTTTAACCATGCCAGCACCAACCGTCACGTTTGTCAGACGATCGATAATGATAAAGCCACCGGTATCTGCACAGTCTTGATAATTGTCCAGCGCGACTGACTCATTAAGAGACCATTCACACAAACCAATACCATTCAATGGCAGCTCTGCCGAGCTATGAGTCGAGAGATTATTAATGTCATATTGATGACGAATCGCTTCAACATGACCTACGGTTTTCTTACCTGCGATTTTGATGTCATAGTCACGACCTGGTTGCAAGGGTTGCTCTGTCATCCACACCACATCGGCAAGCAAATGGTTTGTGGTTTCCACTTGAGCATTATCTAGAACAATCAAATCGCCACGGCTAATATCGATCTCATCGCTTAGCGTCAGAGTGACAGCTAATCCGGCACGAGCTTCTTCGATATCACCATCAAAGGTCACAATACGTGCCACAGTTGACGTTTTACCCGATGGCAATGCTTTAATGGCATCACCGACTTTGATCGAACCAGAAGAAATGGTCCCCGCAAAACCACGGAAATCGAGGTTAGGACGATTAACGTATTGCACAGGGAAGCGGAATTCACCCGCGCCTTTTTCTTGATCCACATCGACCGTTTCAAGAAGCTCAAGCAATGATGGGCCTTTAAACCAAGTCAGGTTTTGGCCTTTATCCACCACATTGTCCCCTTCAAGCGCTGAGATCGGGATGATTTGAATATCAATATCCCCTGTCAGATTCTCAGAGAACTTCAGATACTCATCGCGGATCTCTTCAAAGCGCTCTTGGGAGTAATCCACTAAGTCCATCTTGTTGATCGCCACAACAAAGTGCTTCAAACCCAACAGGTTGGAAATGAAAGAGTGACGACGAGTTTGATCGAGAATGCCCTTACGTGCATCAACCAGAATCACAGCTAAGTCACATGTCGATGCGCCTGTAGCCATGTTACGTGTGTACTGCTCGTGTCCAGGAGTATCTGCAATGATGAATTTACGTTTCTGCGTCGAGAAATAGCGGTAAGCCACATCAATCGTGATCCCCTGCTCTCGCTCAGCTTGTAAGCCATCGACCAACAACGCAAGGTCGGGCTTTTCACCCGTGGTACCCACACGTTGGCTGTCTGAATGCACTGCCGCTAGCTGATCTTCATAAATTTGTTTTGAGTCATGGAGTAAGCGACCGATTAATGTACTTTTACCGTCATCCACCGAGCCACAAGTCAAGAATCTAAGTAACGACTTGTACTGGTGTTGTGTTAAATAGCCTTCGATACCAAGCTCGGCTAATTGAGCTTCAACTGCACTGTTCATTATCTTTCCTTAGATCCTTTAGAAGTAACCTTGACGTTTCTTAAGCTCCATCGATCCTGACTGATCGTGGTCGATCGCTCGGCCTTGGCGCTCACTCGACGTTGCCACCAGCATCTCTTCAATAATGCCAGTTAAAGTGTTCGCTTCAGACTCAATGGCCCCGGTCAATGGATAACAACCAAGGGTACGGAAGCGCACACTCTTCTCTTCAATCACTTCACCCGGTTGAAGCTCCATACGATCATCATCAACCATGATCAGCATGCCATCGCGTTCAACAACTGGGCGTTTGTCCGCGAGGTAAAGCGGCACGATCTCGATGTTTTCTAAATAGATGTATTGCCAGATATCAAGCTCAGTCCAGTTAGACAGCGGGAATACACGAATGCTCTCACCCTTATTAACCTGACCGTTGTACGTCTTCCATAGCTCAGGACGTTGGTTTTTAGGGTCCCATGTATGGTTCTTATCGCGGAATGAATACACGCGCTCTTTCGCCCGTGATTTCTCTTCATCACGGCGCGCGCCACCAAAGGCCGCATCAAAACCGTACTTGTTCAGCGCTTGTTTTAAGCCTTGAGTCTTCATGATGTCAGTGTGCTTAGAAGAACCATGAACAAACGGACTACAGCCCATGGCTAGACCTTCTGGATTCTTATGTACCAAAAGCTCAAAACCGTATTTGGCCGCGGTGCGATCACGAAATTCAATCATCTCGCGGAACTTCCAATCGGTGTCGACATGCAGCAATGGAAATGGAATCTTACCTGGGTAAAAAGCTTTACGCGCTAGGTGCAGCATCACTGATGAGTCTTTACCAATCGAATACATCATGACTGGGTTATCAAACTCAGCCGCAACTTCACGGATGATGTGGATACTCTCCGCTTCGAGTTGTTTAAGGTGAGTTAAACGTTGTTGGTCCATGTTTTGTATTTCCTTTTTAAGCTTGAAGGCGCATTACGTCTCTAATCTTTGGTCTGAAATTATATGGAGTTGGCAATAGCACTTTTGTTGAATTCAGTACTAGACAAAAACCAGTCTAACTTTTGAGACAGTCGCACTACCTCTCCGACAACAATCAAAGATGGCGACTGTGCTTCCTTCGATAAATCAGAGAGTTGGGAGAGTTCTCCCGTAAATACTTTTTGTTGAATCTGCGTGCCACGCTCAATAATGGCAATCGGAGTCGACGCTGAACGACCATGCTTAATGAGTTGATTCTGAATATAGTGTGATTTCATCAGCCCCATGTAGATCACTAAAGTCTGATTCCCACGCGCCAACGTGGACCAATCCATCTCATCACTTTCTTCTTTCAAGTGGCCAGTCACAAAGATGGCCGATTGCGCATAATCACGATGAGTCAGTGGAATACCAGCATAAGCGGTTGCGCCAGCTGCTGCGGTAATGCCAGGGACAACTTGAAAACGAACGCCGGCATCAGCAAGCACTTCTAACTCTTCACCACCACGACCGAATACAAACGGATCCCCACCTTTAATGCGCACTACTTTGTAGCCCTGCTTGGCAAAATCCACCAAAAGCTGATTCGTCTTCTCCTGCGGCACACTGTGATGCCCAGCTCGCTTCCCAACGCACACCAAAATCGTATCGCTTGGAATCAATGCCATGATTTCTTCAGACACCAAGTAGTCGTACAAAACCACATCAGCTTGCTGCAAGCAGTTCAGTGCTTTCACCGTCAGAAGTTCAGGATCGCCTGGTCCTGCACCGACTAAGGCGACTTCACCAGGCTGTAGCGATTGCTTTGCAAAACGAGTAACACCAGCGACTGGGTTGTCAGAAACTAACCGGGGCTTTGGTTTAGGAAAAGAAGTGACTGAATCGTTCGTTGCCATGTGCTTGCTCATCGTCCATTGATATCGTTATGCAAGCATTATGGCGGGGCGTTTATATTACCTGAAATTCTAAAATTTCATTTTTTATTCAAAAATCTGCTAAGAAGTTTTTGTTTGGTCTCATTCAAAAGCGTGAAAAAGTCGGCGGTTAATATGAATAAGGTTCAGTAAACTGATTAATGTTCACAGTTTTCTGTATCTTTATCATCGAGTTGCACCTGTGTTTGATACATTACGCAGTACGATTTCCCCTTATCATTGAATTGGAGCACCAAATGAAAGTGGCAGTTCATCCTATTTCCCTCGCAGTTTTAAGTGGCATGCTAACGCTTGCTGGCCCAGCAATGGCCGATACCATCAAGCTTCGTATTATCGAAACCACCGACATTCACACCAACGTGATGGATTACGATTACTACAAAGACCAACCATCACAGCAAATCGGTTTAAGTCGCGCAGCGACAATAGTGAAACAAGCTAAGTCCGAGGCAGAAAACACGGTACTAGTAGATAACGGTGATTTAATTCAGGGCAGCCCAATGGGCGATTACATGGCAGCAAAGGGGATTAATCCCGGCGACGTGCACCCAGTCTACAAAGCGATGAACCAGCTAGACTACGATGTGGGCAACATTGGCAATCATGAGTTCAACTATGGCTTAGATTTTCTACAAAAGACGTTGAAGGGGGCAAACTTCCCTTACATCAACGCAAACGTATTTGATAAACAAACCGGTGAGCATTACTTCAAGCCTTACCTCATCAAAACTCACACATTTAAAGACACAGACGGCGAAGCGCATCAAATAAAAGTGGGTTACATCGGCTTTGTACCACCACAAATTATGGTCTGGGATAAGAAGAACTTAGAAGGCAAAGTCTTTGCTAAAGACATTAAGGAAACAGCAGAGAAACTGATTCCTCAAATGAAGAAAGAAGGCGCAGACGTGATTGTGGCGATTCCACACTCGGGCATTTCTACTGATCCATACAAACTAGGCGCTGAAAACTCTGTTTACTACCTCACAGAAGTTGAAGGTATTGATGCGATTGCTTTTGGCCACTCTCACGCCGTCTTCCCAGGGAAAGACTTCGCAAACCTACCTGGTGTTGATATAGATAAAGGGACCATCAATGGTGTAACGTCCGTGATGCCGGGCCGCTGGGGAAGTCACGTAGGTGTGATGGATTTGATGCTGAAAGAGAAAGAAGGCAGATGGCAAGTCGTCGAAGGCCAAGCAGAAGCACGCCCTATCTTCGATAAAGTAAATAAGAAGTCATTAGCTAAAGCCGATGCAGATATTGTGAAAGCGTTAGAAGAAGATCACAAAGGCACTCGTGAATTTGTAAACCAACCAATCGGCAAAGCAAATGATGTCATGTACAGCTTCTTGGCATTAGTGCAGGACGACCCCACCATTCAAATCGTTAACCTTGCTCAGAAAGACTACGTAGAACGCTTTATTCAAGGCGACCCAGACCTTTCTGACATTCCAGTACTGAGTGCGGCAGCACCATTTAAAGTCGGCGGTCGTAAGAACGATCCGAATAACTTTACAGAAGTCGAATCCGGTCAGCTCACCTTCCGTAATGCGGCCGATCTTTACTTATATCCAAACACCTTGGTTGCGATGAAAGTGAAAGGTAAAGAAGTTCGCGAATGGCTAGAGTGCAGTGCGGGTCAATTCAACCACATCGACATCAACAATCCTAAACCGCAATCTTTGATTGATTGGGATAATTTCCGTACGTACAACTTCGATGTTATTGATGGGGTTAACTACCAAATCGACGTTACCCAACCGCCGAAGTACGATGCGGATTGTAAAGTGATTAATCCAGATTCTCAGCGCATTGTGAATCTGACGTTCAATGGTAAGCCTGTCAATCCGAAGCAAGATTTCATCATCGCAACCAATAACTACCGTGCTTATAGCAATACTTTCCCTGGTACAGGCCCAGATTTCATTGCATTTGACGCACCAGATGAAAACCGCTCTGTCGTCGCCACTTATATTTCTCGCGTGAGTGAAGAAAAAGGAGAAGTGACACCAAGCGCTGACAACAACTGGTCTTTCGCACCGATTAAGTCCGATAACAAGCTAGATCTTCGTTTCGAAACCTCCCCTAGCGATAAAGCGGCGCAGTTCATCAAAGAGAAAGGACAATACCCAATGAAACGCGTGTCAACAGACGACATTGGTTTCGCAATTTATCAAATCGATCTGAATAAATAAGGTTGATTTGACAGCAACACTAAGCGGCTCTCATGAGCCGCTTTTTTGTTATCAATAAAACCCGTTAAAATAAAGAAAACCGTTTCCGAGTTATCACATGCACAGCGATCTTTTTTCAGACTTAGTCAAACATGGCTTTTTAGAGACAGAAGCAAACCAACTTATTGAAAATGGTGAGTTGCTCGAACTGCCTACACGCCACATTCTTAATCACCAAGGGGAGTTGAGCTCACACCTTTACTTCATCATTGAGGGGTTATGCCACGCAAGCTATCTCACGGAGCACGGCAAAGAATTCAGTAAAGAATTTTATTGGGAGAAGGACTGGGTTATCGGCTTTGAGAGCATAATAAAGGACCAACCTTCGCCTTACTTATTGGAAACGCTGAGCGCTTGTCAGCTATTTTGCTTGCCAATTGAAACGTTGCATCACTGGCGAGCAGAAAAGCACGCCATTTACTTAAAGCTACTCGAAAACCAACTGGTTAATAAAGAGAATAAAGAACGCTTTATGTTGCTCTACTCTCCAGAGGAACGATATCAATTATTTTGCGCTCATTACCCAGATTTAAAGCAACGTATTACCGATAGTCAAATTGCGGCCTACCTGGGCATTACGCCAATCAGTTTGAGTCGAATCAAAGCACGCTTAACCAAAGATCACACTCTCAAATAAACTCAAAAAAGAAAAAAGCTCTTCAAACGAAGAGCTTTTTCTCTGCTATTTGAGCTATTTAAGAATTCGCGCCCGGAACTGGCGCCCTTTCATCTTGCCGTTACTAATGGTTTGTAGAGCCTTTTTAGCCACAGATTTTTCGACGGCAACATAAGCGCGCACAGGGAACAGGTGAATCTTTCCGACTTGAGAGCCTGGAATACCATTTTTTCCTGTCAAACAACCTAAAATATCACCCGGTCGTACTTTCTGTTTCTTACCGCCATCAATGTTAATCGTCACCATCTTCGCTTGGTATGGCTGCTGATTTGATTTGGCAGGCAATGTTGCTGGTACCACGTCCATCTCTAGGTATTCTTCAATACGAGCTACACGTAAACCGTCTTTCTCACCAAAAAAGCTGAACGCTAAACCTTTACTACCCGCACGACCTGTACGACCAACACGGTGCACATGAACCTCAGGATCGCGCGATAGCTCAAAGTTAAAGACAGCATCAAGATTATCAACGTCTAAGCCACGCGCCGCAACGTCTGTTGCAACAAGGATAGACACACTCTTGTTAGCAAACTGCACCAATGCTTGGTCGCGTTCACGCTGCTCTAAGTCCCCATGGATATCGATAACGCTGAATCCTTTGTGATGCAACTCATCTGCGACACTTTGCACTTCTTTTTTGGTATTACAAAAAACCACCGCGGACTCTGGCTGGTGAGTCAGCAGCAAATTCGCCAACGCTTCATCACGTGCTTCCGAGCCTTCAACTTTATAGAAGTACTGCGCAATGCTTGAGGTATCATGCGTCGATTCCACCTTAATCACTTCCGGTGTCTGCATTATACGCTGCGCAATTTGCTCAATTTTCTCTGGAAAAGTAGCACTGAAAAGTAGAGTTTGGCGCTGCTTTGGCGCTGCATCGATGATTGCATCTAATGCGTCTTGGAAACCCATGTCCAACATGCGATCAGCTTCATCTAGCACCAAGGTATTCAGTTCGCTAAGATCAATTCGGCCTTTCTCAAGGTGATCCAAAATACGACCAGGAGTACCAACTAGGATATGCGCACCATGCTCTAACGAACCAATTTGTGGCCCCATTGGCATCCCACCGCAGAGAGTAAGCACTTTAATATTATGAATGCCGCGACCTAAAGTACGAATTTCCTTCGCTACTTGATCTGCAAGCTCACGTGTTGGACACAATACTAATGACTGGACACGAAAGCGTTTGACGTTGAGGTTCGATAAAACCCCTAAACCAAATGCAGCGGTTTTACCTGAGCCCGTTTTACCCTGCCCGATGACATCACGATGTTTTAGGATTGCAGGCAAGCTCAAAGCTTGAATTGGCGTCATGTGGGTATAGTTCAGGGAATCAAGTGTGGCGAGTAACGCTGGGTTCAGCCCAACTTGATCGAATGTTTGTTTGCTCACGGGGATATCCTCAGGTGAGATGGAAAGAGGGCACATTATCACCAGATTTGGTGGGAAAACCAGTGCTAATTAACCTTTGTTAATGAGTATGAGCTCAAAACAAAGTAAAGTCAGTCACTCTATTCTCATTACGGATAACAACATGCTCACTTGGATTACTTTGCCCTTTGCTCAGCTAACAACCACACAGCTGTATGAAATGATGAAATTGCGTGTGGATGTATTCGTTGTTGAACAAACCTGCCCTTACCCTGAACTTGATGGTAAGGACACACTGGAAGGCGTTTATCATCTAATAGGCTATCACGGTGATGAACTGGTTGCTTGCGCAAGATTACTGCCCGCAGGCACTACGTATGACAATGTGAGTATTGGTCGAGTGGTGACAAAGCAGACCGCGCGAGGCGGTGGCTTAGGTCATAAGTTATTGGACAAGGCCTTGGCACAATGCGAAACATTATGGCCAGGACAGACAATAGATATAGGTGCTCAAGAACACCTCATCCAGTTTTATGCTAGTCATGGATTCAAGGTTATCTCAGAGTGCTATCTTGAAGATGGTATCCCTCATGTGGATATGCGGAAAGAATCCGTAGCGCTATAAGTTTCAATTCGATTGGTTACTATGAAAACTAATCGAATTAAAAAACTAACTAAAAAGACGCGATATATTCGCGTCTTTTCATTTGAAGCGTTTACTTGTTACGCCCAAAGGTCCCATCCGACAAACGGAAAAACATAACGGACCGCCCGCTTTTTTCCAGCTGTAGCATATCTAACTCGCCTTCGTCACTAAGCTTAAAGCGAATCAACTGTCCCTGCTTTATTTGGCTTAGCGGCTTATCACTGCCTTCTATTTTGACCAGAGCGCTAAGATCCGCCATAGAGAGCTGATTACTTCTGAAAACCTGCGCTAATGTATCACCATTTTTAACCGTGTACTCTTTCCAATCTTCAGATTTCGGTCCAGAGTTCTGAGAGGTTCTCTGCTGGCTTAAACTCTGCGCGTTCAGCTCAATCGCTACGCGTTGATGATCGACCTCAGTCTGCTCAACTGGTTGATCTGTTTTATTTGGCAAAGGAATAACAAGGAGTACCAGAATCAATGGCACTAAGACCATCAAAGCACGCTGATGAAATTTAGGCAGACGCAACCAAAACTGCTTAACAGGCTGTATACGCTCCAACCATTGCTCTTTGTTGAACGGCTGCTTCCAGTCGATAGCAGCGAATTTTTGTTTAACCAATTCGACATAGTCGACTTGCTGCTTTTTCTTTCTGCGACGATTCATTGTAATGAGTCCCTTAATACTTCTACGGTCAGTATAAAAATACCGACGCGGAGAGTATATGTTTTTCACCAAACTAAAATGGAATTGGGATTAAATTAGCAGAAATTTCACTTGGAGTAAGAGATAAGTCACAACCTGGCCGCCTCAATTAAGCATTCAGTCGCAATCATTTAAACCTAAGCTCGAAACTGATATCCTGTTACCTTTATCACTCCTAATAAGAGCGACATTCATGTCTGAAATTAAATTTGAAACTGCAGAACAAAAAGCAAGCTACGGCATTGGTCTGCAAATGGGTCAGCAACTTGCAGGCTCTGGTCTTGAAGGTCTTAGCGTTGATGCTATCGCAGCAGGTATTGCAACAGCACTAACTGGTGACATGCCATCAATCGAAATTGATGAAATCAACAAAGCACTACAAGAACTTCACACTCGTGCAGAAACAGCTCGCCAAGAAGCAGCAAAAATTGCGGCAGCAGAAGGCGAAGCGTTCCTAAAAGACAACGCTCTACGACCTGAAGTTAACGTTCTAGACTCTGGTCTTCAGTACGAAATCATTTCTGAAGGTACTGGTGCAGTTCCTACAGCAGAAAGCTCAGTTCGCGTTCACTACCACGGTGAGCTAACTGACGGTACTGTATTCGATAGCTCTGTATCTCGCGGTCAACCTGCTGAATTCCCTGTTACAGGTGTAATCAAAGGTTGGGTAGAGGCACTACAACTAATGCCTGTTGGCTCTAAGTGGAAGCTATACGTACCACAAGATCTTGCGTACGGTGAGCGTGGCGCTGGTGCGGCTATCCCTCCATTTGCAGCTTTAGTTTTCGAAGTAGAACTATTAGATATTATCTAATTGAAACCATTTTCAATTATGATTAAATAAAACGGCGCACTAGCGCCGTTTTTTTGTCTAAACTGAATAGACTTTCTCACCTCTGAACCTTTCACTCTGATAGCCTTTAAAAATAAAATCACTTTTAAAAAACGCTCAACCTTTGGAGGTACTATGCGTAAAACACTCCTAACTCTAGCACTCCTATCAATCAACATTGGTAGTGCGCACGCATTCTTAGATTCAGTCACTCAAAAAAGTAAAGAAAGTGGCCTGATGGACATGGTCGGCAGCAGCTTGAACACCGAGTCGTCTCCATTAACAGACATGCTAACTAGCCAATTACCAGTATCCACTGAGCAAGCAGCCGGAGGCAGTGGTGCACTACTCGCTTTGGCTCAAAGCCAGCTTTCGCAAGAAAATAGTAGTGAGTTACAGTCTTTGATTCCTGGACTTTCAAACTTGCAAGGAGCACAAAGCTTACTAGGAAATATTGAGAATATCAGTGCAGTAAAAAGTGCATTCGATACGTTAGGTTTAGACCCATCTATGATCAGTCAGTTTGCTCCAGTAATCTTGGATTACTTGAACAAGCAAGGCGCTAGCGAAGGGCTTCTAAGTTCGTTGGGCGGGTTGTGGAATACTAGTAAATAAGCGCAAGTGATAGTCACTTTTTAAATTGCCAGTCTGCATGGGTTGAAATAAATGCAGGCTGGATATAAAGGTTTACTGAATTACAGATACAAAAAAGCCGAGCTAATGCTCGGCTTTCTCGTTCTTACGAACTGATTACTCAGCAGCTTCTTCAGCAGCTGGGCGATCTACAAGCTCAATGTAAGCCATTGGAGCTTTATCACCAGCACGGAAGCCAGCTTTTAGGATACGAGTGTAACCGCCCTGACGAGCAGCAAAACGTGGACCTAGTTCGTTAAATAGTTTTGCAACTACTTCGTTGTCACGAGTACGTGCAAATGCTAGACGACGGTTAGCAACACTGTCAGTCTTAGCTAGTGTAATCAAAGGCTCAACTACGCGACGTAGCTCTTTTGCTTTTGGCAAAGTAGTCTTGATAACTTCATGACGTACTAGAGAGCTAGCCATGTTGCTGAACATCGCTTTGCGATGTGAGCTGTTGCGGTTGAGTTGACGACCACTCTTACGATGGCGCATGACCTAATCCTTCTAACTAGTATCGATTAATCTTCAGCGATTGATGCAGGTGGCCAGTTTTCTAGGCGCATGCCCAGAGACAGACCACGTGACGCAAGTACGTCTTTAATCTCAGTAAGAGATTTTTTACCAAGGTTAGGCGTTTTAAGTAGCTCAACCTCAGTACGTTGTACTAGATCACCGATGTAGTGAATCGCTTCTGCTTTCAAACAGTTAGCAGAGCGAACTGTTAGTTCAAGATCGTCTACAGGACGCAGTAGAATCGGATCGAATTCTGGCTTCTCTTCCTTCTCCTCAGGAACTCGTACATCACGAAGATCTACGAATGCATCCAATTGTTCAGCTAGGATTGTAGCTGCACGACGGATTGCTTCCTCAGGTTCTAGAGTACCGTTTGTTTCCATATCGATAACAAGCTTGTCTAGATCAGTACGCTGTTCTACACGAGCTGCTTCTACAGCGTAGGCAATTTTGTCTACTGGGCTGTAAGTAGCATCTACTAGTAGGCGACCGATAGGACGCTCGTCTTCTTCGTTATGGATACGCGCAGAAGCTGGAACATAACCACGACCACGTTCAACTTTGATACGCATTGCGATCTCAGCGTTGTCATCCGTCAGGTGACAAATTACGTGTTCAGGGTTAGCGATCTCTACATCACCATCATGGGTGATGTCACCTGCAACCACAGGGCCCGAGCCTGATTTGTTCAAAGTAATGAACACTTCATCTTTGCCTTCGGCAACGCGCACAGCCAAACCTTTAAGGTTTAGAAGAATTTCAAGAATATCTTCTTGAACGCCTTCTTTCGTGCTGTACTCATGAAGTACGCCTTCAATTTCTACTTCTGTTACAGCACAACCTGGCATAGAAGATAGAAGGATGCGGCGAAGTGCATTACCCAGAGTATGACCAAAGCCACGCTCTAATGGCTCAAGAGTTACTTTTGCGTGAGTCGAGCTGATTTGTTCGATGTCAACTAGACGTGGCTTAAGAAATTCTGTTACAGAACCCTGCATTGTGTCCTCTCTTTAGTTTAAACCTTACTTAGAGTAAAGCTCGACGATCAATTGTTCGTTGATGTCAGCTGATAGATCAGAACGCTCAGGCATACGCTTGAATGTACCTTCCATCTTGCCACCATCTACTTCAATCCAAGTTGGTTTTTCACGTTGTTCAGCAACTTCTAGAGCTGCTTTGATACGAGCTTGCTGTTTAGCTTTCTCGCGAATAGAAACAACGTCATTAGCCGCTACTTTGAAAGAAGGAACGTTTACAACTTTACCGTTTACTAGGATAGCTTTGTGGCTAACTAGCTGACGTGCTTCTGCGCGAGTTGCGCCAAAGCCCATGCGGTAAACTACGTTATCAAGACGACCTTCAAGAAGCTGAAGTAGGTTTTCACCAGTGTTGCCTTTTAGGCGAGCAGCTTCTTTGTAGTAGTTACGGAATTGTTTTTCTAGAACGCCGTACATACGACGTACTTTTTGCTTCTCACGAAGCTGAACGCCATACTCAGATAGACGACCGCGACGAGCGCCGTGTACACCTGGTGCGTTATCAATTTTACACTTGGTATCGATCGCGCGAACACCAGACTTAAGGAATAAGTCAGTGCCTTCACGACGGCTAAGCTTCAGCTTAGGACCCAAATATCTTGCCATGATTCTTCTCCAATTGTCCTAGAAACGTTATACGCGACGTTTCTTAGGTGGACGACAACCGTTATGAGGGATTGGTGTAGCATCAACGATGTTTGTGATGCGGAAACCAGCGGCGTTTAGTGCACGAACAGTAGATTCGCGACCTGGACCAGGACCCTTAACCATAACTTCCAAGTTCTTTAGGCCGTATTCTTTAGCCATTTCAGCACAACGCTCAGCAGCAACCTGTGCAGCGAACGGAGTAGACTTACGAGAACCACGGAAACCAGAACCACCTGCAGTAGCCCATGCAAGAGCGTTACCTTGACGGTCAGTAATGGTTACGATTGTGTTATTGAAAGAAGCATGGATGTGCGCAACGCCATCTGCAACTTGCTTGCGTACGCGCTTACGAGCGCGAGTTGGTTGTTTAGCCATTGTACTCTACCTTCCCGATTATTTCTTGATCGGCTTACGCGGACCCTTACGGGTGCGAGCGTTGGTTTTAGTACGCTGTCCACGTAGTGGTAGACTGCGACGATGACGAAGACCACGGTAACAGCCAAGGTCCATAAGACGCTTGATGTTCATAGATACTTCACGACGTAGATCACCTTCTACAGTGTACTTAGCTACACCATCACGCAGTTGATCGATCTGCTCTTCAGTTAGTTCACTGATCTTAACATTTTCAGCAATACCCACTTCAGCTAGGATAGCTTGAGAGCGAGTTTTACCGATGCCGTAGATCGCTGTTAGAGCGATTACTGCATGTTTCTGATCAGGAATGTTAATGCCTGCTATACGGGCCATTATTCACTCCTAAGTGTTTCTATAAAAGAATTAGCCGCAGCAAAGCCCGTTATGGATACGCTGCGGAATACTACTTCTTTTGCACGCAAAAGGTAGGCCGAGGAATATACTCGACCCAACCTTCATTTTCAAGTAAAAATTTCTGCTAATTAGCCTTGGCGCTGTTTGTGCTTTGGCTCACTGCAAATCACGCGAACGACACCGTTACGCTTGATTACTTTACAGTTACGGCAGATTTTTTTAACGGAAGCACGAACTTTCATTGCTAAACTCCGTAAATGAAACTGAGTCTACCGCCGGATTAACGGCCGTAGCCTTTCAGATTCGCTTTCTTCAACACAGAATCATACTGTTGAGACATCAGATGAGTCTGTACCTGTGCCATAAAGTCCATAATTACAACAACTACGATTAGTAGCGATGTACCGCCGAAGTAGAAACGTACGTTCCACGCGACCATCATGAACTCGGGAATCAGACAGATAAAGGTAATGTACAGTGCACCAGCAAGGGTTAAACGTGTCATTACTTTATCAATGTATTTCGCTGTCTGCTCACCTGGGCGGATACCGGGTACGAATGCACCAGACTTCTTCAAGTTATCTGCTGTTTCACGCGGGTTGAAAACCAACGCCGTGTAGAAGAAACAGAAGAAGATAATTGCTGCTGCATAAAGCATTACATACAACGGTTGACCTGGGCTAAGAGCCAAAGACACGTCAGTTAACCAACCGAACGCGCTGCTCTCACCGTTTTGACCAAACCACTGAGCCAATGTTCCTGGGAACAAGATAATACTTGATGCAAAAATCGCTGGAATTACACCTGCCATGTTAATTTTAAGAGGCAAATGCGAGCTTTGCGCAGCAAATACTTTACGACCTTGTTGACGTTTCGCATAGTTAACGACGATTCGGCGTTGACCACGTTCCATGAAAACAACGAAGTAAATTACTGCAAAAGCTAATACCGCGATTAGCAACAGAAGAAGTACATGCAATTCACCTTGACGCGCTTGCTCGATTGTTTGACCGATTGCAGAAGGCAATCCAGCAACAATACCTGCAAAAATCAGTATCGAAATACCGTTACCAATTCCGCGCTCTGTAATTTGTTCACCTAACCACATCAAGAACATGGTACCGGTTACTAAACTTACGGTAGCAATTAGCGTAAACATGGTTTGGTTGATAACAACCAGATTGTCGACCATGTTTGGTAGGCCAGTTGCAATACCTATAGCTTGGAAGGTTGCAAGTACAAGCGTGCCGTAGCGTGTGTATTGGCTTATCTTACGACGGCCTGCTTCACCCTCTTTTTTGAGTTCAGCTAACGCTGGATGAACTACAGTTAGCAATTGGACAACAATAGATGCCGAAATATACGGCATGATGCCCAATGCTAATATAGATGCACGCTCAAGAGCACCACCGGAGAACATGTTAAACATTTCAACGATGGTACCTTTTTGCTGTTCGAACAAATCGGCAAGTACAGCAGCGTCAATACCAGGAATCGGCACAAAAGAGCCGGCTCGGAATACTAAAAGTGCACCAATTACGAATAACAAGCGCGACTTTAGTTCACTTAAGCCGCTCTGAGCACTACGAAAATCTTGTCCTGGTTTCTTAGCCATCTGTACCTCGTTCCTCGAGATTATTCCTCGATTTTACCGCCTGCAGCTTCGATTGCAGCTTTAGCGCCTTTAGTCACACGTAGACCTTTAACAGTCACTGCTTTGTTGATTTCACCAGAAAGAACAACTTTTACAAATTCGATGTTCTTAGTGACGATGTTAGCAGCTTTAAGACTGTTTAGATCAACTACGTCACCAGAAACTTTCGCTAGCTCAGCTAGACGAACTTCAGCAGACACTAGACTCTTACGAGAAGTGAAACCGAATTTTGGTAGACGTTGTTTCAGAGGCATCTGACCGCCTTCGAAACCTGGACGAACACTGCCGCCAGAACGTGATTTTTGACCTTTGTGACCACGGCCACCAGTTTTACCTAGGCCTGAACCGATACCACGACCTACTCGCTTCGCAGAAGTTTTCGCGCCAGCAGCCGGTGCTAGAGTATTCAAACGCATTCTGATTACTCCTCAACTTTAACCATGTAGTAAACCTTGTTGATCATACCGCGAATACACGGAGTATCTTCAAGTTCTACTGTGTGGTTGATTTTACGAAGACCTAGACCGCGCAAAGTAGCTTTGTGCTTTGGCAGACGACCAATTGAGCTTTTAGTTTGAGTTACTTTAATAGTTGCCATGGTGTTCTTACTCCGAAATAGATTCAACAGTTAGACCACGTTTAGCAGCAACCATTTCTGGTGACTTCATGCTACCTAGTGCATCGATCGTTGCACGAACGATGTTGATAGGGTTCGTAGAACCGTACGCTTTAGATAGTACGTTGTGTACACCAGCAACTTCCAGTACTGCACGCATCGCACCACCTGCGATAACACCAGTACCTTCTGCAGCAGGCTGCATGTAAACTTTAGAGCCCGAATGGCGACCTTTCACTGGGTGGTGAAGAGTGCCTTCGTTTAGAGCGATCGTAGTCATGTTACGACGCGCTTTTTCCATTGCTTTTTGAATCGCTGCAGGTACTTCACGAGCTTTGCCGTAACCGAAACCTACACGACCGTTACCGTCACCAACTACTGTTAGTGCAGTGAAGCTCATGATTCGACCACCTTTAACCGTTTTAGAAACACGGTTAACTGCGATTAGCTTTTCTTGCAAATCATTCGCTTGAACTTGTTGTTCTTTAGCCATCTTCCAACCCTACCTTAGAATTTCAGACCAGCTTCGCGAGCAGATTCTGCTAGCGCCGCTACTCGACCGTGGTATTGGAAACCAGAACGATCAAATGCAACTGCAGTTACGCCCTTCTCTAGAGCGCGCTCAGCAATAGCTTTACCCACTGCTTTAGCTGCATCAACGTTACCAGTGTATTTCACTTGCTCACGGATCGCTTTTTCTACAGTAGAAGCTGCTGCGATAACCTCAGAGCCGTTAGCCGCGATAACCTGTGCGTACACGTGACGAGGAGTACGGTGTACAACTAGGCGAGTCGCACCCAGTTCTGCAATCTTACGACGTGCACGTGTAGCACGACGGATGCGAGATGCTTTCTTATCCATAGTGTTACCTTACTTCTTCTTAGCTTCTTTAGTACGCACATTTTCATCTGCGTAACGAACACCTTTGCCTTTGTATGGCTCAGGCTCACGGTAAGAACGAATGTCAGCCGCAACTTGACCAACTAGTTGCTTGTCAGCACCAGTGATCACGATTTCAGTTTGGCTTGGACATTCAGCTTTAATACCCGCTGGCAACTCGTGCTCAACTGGGTGTGAGAAGCCTAATGTTAGACCTACAGCGTTGCCTTTGATAGCAGCACGGTAACCTACACCTTTAAGAGTTAGCTTCTTAGTAAAGCCTTCAGTAACACCAATAACCATGTTGTTAACTAGAGCGCGAGCAGTACCTGCTTGAGCCCATGCGTTAGCAACACCTTCTTTAGGACCGAAAGTCAGGTTATTTTCTTCCTGAGCGATTACAACTGCGTTGTTAAGAACGCGAGTTAGTTCGCCTTTCGCACCTTTTACAGTGATTTCTTGGCCGTTTAGTTTCACCTCTACGCCAGCTGGAATAGCGACAGGTGCTTTTGCAACACGAGACATAGTCTACTCCTTATTAAGCTACGTAAGCGATGATTTCACCACCAAGACCTGCTTTACGTGCAGCGCGGTCTGACATAAGACCCTTGGAAGTAGAAACGATAGCAATACCAAGACCACCCATTACAGAAGGAAGTTCATCTTTCTTCTTGTAAACACGTAGACCTGGACGAGAAACACGTTTAAGTTGCTCGATTACTGGTTTAGCTTGGAAGTACTTAAGTGTAACTTCTAGCTCAGGTTTTGCTTCGCCTTCAACAGCGAAGTCAACGATGTAACCTTCAGCTTTTAGTAGTGCAGCAATTGCAACTTTAAGCTTTGAAGAAGGCATTTTTACAGCAACTTTGTTTGCTGCCTGACCGTTACGAACGCGGGTCAGCATATCCGAAATCGGATCTTGCATGCTCATATGATTTACTCCAAATGATTAAGTGGCAATTACCAGCTAGCCTTACGAAGACCCGGAATCTCGCCTTTCATGCAAGCTTCACGAACCTTAATACGGCTTAGACCGAACTTACGTAGGTAACCGTGTGGACGACCAGTTTGGTTGCAACGGTTGCGCTGACGTGATGCACTTGAATCACGTGGAAGAGATTGCAGTGTAAGAACCGCGTTCCAACGATCTTCTTCAGATGCGTTTACATCGCTGATGATAGCTTTTAGCGCTGCACGCTTTTCAGCGAACTTAGCTACTAGCTTCGCACGTTTTGCTTCACGTGCTTTCATTGAATTTTTAGCCATAACAGTAACCCTTCACCTTACTTACGGAATGGGAAGTTAAAGGCAGCCAGCAGAGCACGGCCTTCCTCATCAGTACCAGCAGACGTCGTAATAGTGATGTCTAGACCGCGTACTCGATCAACTTTATCAAAGTCGATTTCCGGGAAGATGATTTGCTCGCGAACGCCCATGCTGTAGTTACCGCGACCGTCAAAAGACTTAGCGCTAACACCACGGAAGTCACGTACACGTGGAAGAGCGATGTTAATTAAACGCTCAAGAAAATCCCACATACGTTCGCCACGCAAGGTTACTTTACAACCGATAGGGTAGCCTTCACGGATTTTGAAACCTGCAACAGATTTGCGCGCTTTTGTGATAAGTGGCTTTTGACCAGAGATCGTTGCCATATCAGACGCTGCATTTTCTAGCAGTTTCTTATCGTTGATTGCTTCACCAACACCCATGTTTAGGGTGATTTTCTCGATTCTAGGGACTTGCATGACGCTTGTGTAACCGAACTGTTTGGTCAGTTCAGCGACTACAGACGACTTGTAGTAATCATGCAGTTTCGCCATAGTAGAACTCCAAATTACTTCTATTAGTTAGAAACGGTTTCGCCGTTAGACTTGAAGAAACGAACTTTTTTGCCGTCTTCAAAACGGAAACCGATACGGTCAGCTTTACCAGTAGCTGCGTTAAAGATAGCCACGTTAGAAACGTCGATAGCTGCTTCTTGCTCTACGATACCGCCTTGGATACCCATAGCTGGAACAGGTTTCTGATGTTTCTTAACTAGGTTGATACCTTCAACGATAACTTTACCAGTTGCTAGAACCTTAGTTACTTTACCTTTCTTGCCTTTGTCTTTACCAGCAAGAACGATTACTTCGTCATTACGACGGATTTTAGCTGCCATTTCTACGTGCTCCTTACAGAACTTCTGGAGCCAGTGAAACGATCTTCATGAACTTATCGCCACGAAGTTCGCGTGTCACAGGACCAAAGATACGTGTACCGATTGGTTGCTCAGTATTGTCGTTTAGCAATACGCAAGCATTTCGGTCGAAGCGAATGACAGAACCGTCAGGACGACGTACGCCTTTACGGGTGCGCACTACCACCGCCTTCAGAACATCACCTTTTTTAACTTTACCGCGAGGGATTGCTTCCTTCACAGTAACTTTGATGACGTCACCGATATGTGCATAACGGCGGTGAGAGCCACCCAGAACCTTAATACACATTACGCTGCGTGCGCCTGAGTTATCAGCTGCGTCCAGCATACTTTGCATTTGGATCATGTTAGTGCTCCGCTAAATATTAATAACTAGACCCATCACGGGTCGGGCTGCCTCTTTAAAAGGGACGCGAATTGTACCACCCTTTTTTGTGATTGGGTAGTCAAAAAATAAACGGCTCCAAAAATATTTTGGAGCCGCTTTAGTTTCATAGAATTAACGAGATTAAATCTTCGCCTTTTCTAGAACTTTTACCAAAGTCCAAGACTTAGTCTTAGACAGTGGACGACACTCTGCGATTTCAACTGTGTCGCCTAGGCCACACTCGTTGTTCTCGTCATGTGCGTGTACTTTAGTCGTACGTTTTACGTATTTACCGTAGATTGGGTGTTTTACGAAACGTTCGATAGCAACAGTGATAGACTTGTCCATCTTGTCGCTAACAACACGACCTTGTTGAGTACGTTTTACTTCGCTCATTATGCGCCTGCCTTCTCAGTCAAAACAGTTTTCACACGTGCGATATCACGGCGTACAGCTTTCAGAGTATGAGTTTGCTGTAGTTGACCAGTCGCAGCTTGCATGCGCAAGTTGAACTGTTCGCGTAGCAAATTCATTAGCTCAGCGTTAAGCTCTTCAACGCTTTTCTCGCGTAGATCTTGTGCTTTCATCACATCACCTGCTTAGTTACAAATGTAGTTTTGAAAGGCAGTTTACGTGCCGCAAGACGGAACGCTTCACGTGCCAATTCTTCAGGTACACCACCCATTTCGTACATAACCTTACCAGGTTGGATTTGGGCTACCCAGTACTCAACGTTACCTTTACCCTTACCTTGACGAACTTCAAGTGGTTTTTCTGTGATTGGTTTGTCTGGGAACACACGGATCCAGATTTTACCTTGACGCTTAACGTGACGTGTCATTGCACGACGTGCCGCTTCGATTTGACGAGCAGTTAGACGACCACGGCCAACAGCTTTAAGACCGAATTCGCCGAAGCTTACATCAGTACCTTTAGCTAGACCACGGTTACGACCAGTCTGAACCTTACGGAACTTAGTACGTTTAGGTTGTAGCATCTGTCGACTCCTTACTTACGGCCTTTACGCTGCTTCTTAGGCTTGTCGCCTTTAGGCTCTACAGCGTTAGCTGCTGGCATACCACCTAGGATTTCACCTTTGAAGATCCAAGTTTTAATGCCGATCACACCGTATTGAGTGTGAGCCGAAGAAGTTGCGTAATCAATGTCAGCACGTAGAGTGTGTAGAGGCACACGGCCTTCACGGTACCACTCTGAACGTGCGATTTCAGCGCCGCCTAGACGACCGCTTACTTCCACTTTGATACCTTTAGCGCCTAGGCGCATAGCGTTTTGTACTGCGCGCTTCATAGCACGACGGAACATAACACGACGCTCTAGCTGAGACGCGATGCTGTCACCAACAAGTTGCGCATCTAGTTCAGGCTTACGTACTTCAGCGATGTTAATTTGCGCTGGTACACCTGCAATTTTAGCTACAGCTGCGCGTAGCTTCTCAACGTCTTCACCTTTCTTACCGATAACAACGCCTGGACGAGCAGTGTGAATAGTCACACGGATGCTCTTAGCAGGACGCTCGATAACGATACGTGATAGAGACGCTTTTTTCAGTTCACTTGTAAGGAACTGACGTACCTTGAAGTCGCCGTCTAGGTTGTCAGCGAAATCTTTGGTGTTAGCAAACCATGTAGCATTCCAAGGCTTAACGATGCCTAGACGAATACCATTTGGATGTACTTTTTGACCCATTGCTTACTCTCCTAGTCTCTAGCGATCTGCTACAACAACAGTGATGTGGCTTGAACGCTTCAAGATACGATCCGCACGACCTTTAGCACGAGGCATAATACGCTTCATGGTTGGGCCTTCATCTACAAAGATTTTTGCGACATTCAGATCGTCAATATCTGCACCTTCGTTGTGCTCCGCGTTAGCGATAGCAGACTCTAGAACTTTCTTAACTAGTGCAGCAGCTTTTTTGTTGCTGAACGTTAGGATTTCTAGAGCTTGGTCAACAGATTTACCACGGATTAGATCCGCAACTAAGCGAGCTTTCTGAGGCGAAATGCGAGCAAAGTTATGTTTAGCAATTGCTTCCATTATCTACTCCTTAGCGCTTCTTAGCTTTCTTATCCGCAGCGTGACCGCGGTAAGTACGTGTTGGTGCGAATTCACCCAGTTTGTGACCGATCATTTCATCAGTTACAAATACTGGTACGTGCTGACGACCATTATGGACAGCGATGGTCAAACCGATCATCGTAGGGATGATCATTGAACGACGGGACCAAGTCTTAATAGGCTTTTTGTCTCCGCTTTCCACCGCTTTCTCTACCTTCTTCAGCAAGTGTAGGTCAATAAAAGGACCTTTCTTGAGAGAACGTGGCATGGCGATTCCTCTTTATATAGATTACTTGTTACGACGACGTACGATGTACTTGTCAGTGCGTTTGTTCTTACGAGTCTTGAAGCCTTTAGTAGGCATACCCCAAGGAGATACTGGGTGACGACCACCAGAAGTACGACCTTCACCACCACCATGTGGGTGGTCAATCGGGTTCATTACAACACCACGAACCGTTGGACGGATACCGCGATGACGTGATGCACCTGCTTTACCAAGTTCACGTAGCATGTGCTCAGAGTTACCAACTTCACCGATTGTTGCACGGCCTTCAGAAAGAACTTTGCGCATCTCGCCAGAACGTAGACGGATAGTTACGTACGCACCGTCGCGAGCAACGATTTGAGCGTAAGCACCAGCCGAACGAGCTAGCTGACCACCTTTACCAGGCTTAAGTTCAACGTTATGTACTGTTGAACCTACTGGGATATTACGCATTGGTAGAGTGTTACCAGCTTTGATTGGTGCATCAACACCAGACTGAATAACATCACCAGCTACAACACCTTTAGGTGCTAGGATGTAGCGACGCTCACCGTCTTTGTAAAGAACTAGAGCAATGTTTGCGCTACGGTTTGGATCGTATTCAAGACGCTCAACTGTCGCTGGAATACCATCTTTAGTACGTTTGAAGTCAACTACACGGTAGTGGTGCTTGTGACCACCGCCGATGTGACGTACTGTGATACGACCCTTGTTGTTACGACCACCGTTCTTAGAGTTTTTCTCTAGAAGAGGTGCGTATGGCTTGCCCTTGTGTAGGTCAGCGTTAACAACTTTAACAACGTGACGACGACCAGGGGAAGTCGGCTTACATTTAACAATAGCCATTTTTAACTACTCCTGTTATTCCGCGCCGCCAACGAAGTCAAGATCTTGACCTTCTTTCAAAGTAACGTACGCTTTCTTAACGTCGCTGCGGCGACCTTGGCGTAGACCTTGACGTTTGGTCTTACCCTTAGTGATAAGAGTATTTACAGACTTAACTTCAACTTCAAATAGCTTTTCTACAGCTGCTTTGATCTCTTTTTTAGTCGCATCTTTAGCTACTTTGAAAACGATAGTGTTCGCTTTCTCAGCTGCCATAGTTGCTTTTTCAGAGATGTGCGGTGCACGTAGAACTTTTAGGATACGCTCTTCAGTGATCATGCTAGCATTTCCTCTACTTGCTTAACTGCTTCTGCAGTCATTACAACTTTGTCAAACGCGATTAGAGATACTGGATCGATACCAGCAACATCACGTGCGTCAACTTTGTATAGGTTACGAGCAGCTAGGAATAGATTCTCATCTACTTCGCTAGTCACGATTAGAGCGTCAGTTAGCTCAAGCTCTTTAAGCTTAGCAACTAGCTCTTTAGTCTTTGGTGCTTCAACTGAGAAGTTATCAACAACGATTAGACGCTCTTGACGAACAAGCTCAGAAAGAATGCTCTTCATAGCACCACGGTACATTTTTTTGTTTACTTTTTGGCTGTGATCTTGTGGTTTCGCAGCAAAAGTAACACCACCTGTACGCCAGATTGGGCTACGGATTGTACCAGCACGCGCACGGCCAGTACCTTTTTGACGCCATGGCTTAGCGCCACCGCCAGAAACTTCTGAACGTGTTTTTTGAGCACGAGTACCTTGACGAGCACCTGCTGCGTACGCAACAACTACTTGGTGTACAAGAGCTTCGTTAAACTCACGTCCGAAAGTAGTTTCGGAAACAGTTAGTGCATCGGCACCTTTAACCATTAGTTCCATTACTTACTCCTGAGACGTTATGCTTTAACAGCTGGTTTAACGATCACGTTGCCGCCAGTTGCGCCTGGGACTGCACCTTTAATAAGAAGCAGGTTGCGCTCAGCGTCAACACGTACGATCTCTAGGTTTTGAGTCGTTACACGCTCAGCACCCATGTGACCTGCCATTTTCTTGCCTTTAAATACGCGACCTGGAGTCTGACATTGACCGATAGAACCAGGAGCACGGTGAGACAATGAGTTACCGTGAGTCATATCTTGAGTACGGAAGTTCCAACGCTTAACAGCGCCTTGGAAACCTTTACCCTTAGATGTACCAGTAACGTCTACTTTCTTAGTTTCGTTGAATAGTTCAACAGTTAGTTCTGAACCAACTTCGAACTCTTCGCCGTTTTCTAAACGGAATTCCCAAAGACCGCGACCAGCTTCAACGCCAGCTTTAGCAAAGTGACCTGCTTCAGCTTTGTTTACGCGGTTAGCTTTCTTAGAACCAGCTGTAACCTGGATTGCTGCGTAGCCGTCAGTTTCAAGAGTTTTCACTTGAGAAACACGGTTAGCTTCAACCTCAACAACTGTTACTGGGATAGAAACGCCTTCTTCAGTAAATACGCGGGTCATGCCCACTTTACGACCGATTAGACCAATCATACTTCTAATCTCCCTTAACCTAGGCTAATTTGAACGTCAACGCCCGCAGCAAGGTCTAGACGCATTAGAGCATCAACAGTCTTGTCTGTTGGCTCAACGATGTCGATTAGACGCTTGTGAGTACGGATTTCGTACTGGTCACGTGCTTTCTTGTTAACGTGTGGAGAGATAAGAACTGTGAAACGCTCTTTACGAGTTGGCAGTGGGATTGGACCACGAACCTGTGCGCCAGTGCGCTTAGCTGTTTCAACGATTTCCGCTGTAGAAGCATCGATTAGTTTGTAATCGAAAGCTTTTAGGCGGATACGGATACGTTGGTTCTGCATGAGACAGAGCTCCAAATTTAATAAATTACACAAACAATATCGCCACTCAAACTCGTCGAGACGAGAGAATGCCGATTGATTTATGTGAAACCGTAGCATCCAAGATTAGGACGCATTGTCAGTTAATTTTCGATTAACTATCCCTATATGCCAAAGTCACCTTTGAGGATAGTTTTTCCGAAGAAAAGATAGCTAATTGTATTAACCGCGAACATAAGCTGAGTATACATTACCTCACAAATCCTTAGATTTGCTCGCTCCTCACTGCTCATTGGTTCACAACTGGCTTAACCAGTGCGCTGCATTATACAGATCACACTTTAGGTTGCAAGCGCTGAGTGAAAAATAATCGGGAATATTCCAAACCCCATACATTCCTCTTCGCTTGGTAGCCATTAAAACAAAAAGGACGCCGAAGCGTCCTTTTCTAAACTGTAATCGTAATAGCGGCTGCTATTATTTCTTACCGCTTGATAGTGCACCGAAACGCTTGTTGAAGCGATCAACACGGCCGCCTGTATCAACGATACGTTGCTTACCAGTGTAGAATGGGTGACACTTGTCACATACGTCTAGGTGGATAGACTCTTTACCTAGAGTAGAGTTGAACTCAAAAGAGTTGCCGCAAGAACAAGTCGCTTTTACTGCTTTGTATTCTGGGTGGATACCAGCTTTCATGGGATAACCTCAATAGTAGGCCGTGTCGCTATACGAATCTAAGCCGCACACCACACGCAATTAATAATAAAATGGGATACCGCATCAACTAATTGCCGAAGCCATATCTCAAGGCGCGATATAGTAAAGAATCACATTGCTCGGATCAACACATTTGGCAACTTTTTCGCCACTTTTTTAGCCAGACTAATCATAGAGGCACGATTCACGCTGAATCGCATTGCTTTACTCGAATTTCCATACCGATTTTAATAGACTCTCATTTCCTTTCCCTCTTTTTTAATAGCTAAGAATTTATGCGTCCAACCATTGCTAGAGTGGCATTACCCGTTCCGCTCGACAAACAATTTGATTACGCCATTCCGGGGCACCTGTTTCCGATCATTGGTGGACGCGTTTCCGTACCTTTTGGACGCCAAACGTTAGTTGGCATCGTCACCGCGATGGTTAATCACTCGGACTTTCCCAAAGATCAACTCAAGCCAATCAAAGCAGTTCTTGATTCTCAGCCGATATGGTCTGAAAAGCTTTATTCGTTGCTGACTTGGTGCAGCCAGTTCTACCAATACCCACTTGGAGATACGCTACACAATGCGATGCCAGCAGCTCTACGTAAAGGAAAGCCTGCAGATTTTGCGACGCTACAAGAGTGGCAAATTACCGAATCCGGTAAAGACAAGCTGATGCAAGGGCTTGATCGTCGAGCGGTCAAACAACAGAAGGTCTTGCAAATGTTGGTTAACGGCGCTTTGCCTCACCAGGAATTTGTCGACCAAGAGATAGCCTCAACAGTACTAAAGTCTTTAGAAGAGAAAGGCTGGATTGAACGTATCGAGAAGAAGCCTGTAATCACCCAGTGGGGACAGCACGTTGAATGCGACGTCGAGAAGCCAAAGCTCAACCACGAACAAGCACTCGCTATTGCAAGTGTAAATAGCCAAACAGGCTTTGCTTGCTATTTATTAGAGGGAGTAACTGGCTCTGGTAAAACAGAAGTTTACTTAAACCTTATCAAGCCGGTCTTAGAGAAAGGTAAACAAGCCTTGGTTTTAGTACCAGAGATTGGCTTAACACCACAAACCATCAACCGCTTTAAACGCCGTTTTAATGTGCCAGTTGACGTCATCCACTCCGGGTTAAACGAGACGGAGCGTCTGAATGCGTGGCTTTCTGCACGCGACAAAGCGGCCGGAATCATTATCGGCACACGCTCTGCCCTACTCGCGCCTTTTGCTGATCTCGGGATTATCATTGTGGACGAGGAACATGACACCTCTTACAAACAGCAAGATAGCTTGCGTTATCATGCACGCGATGTTGCTGTAATGCGCGCTCATAAAGAACAAGTTCCGATTGTTCTGGGCTCAGCCACACCTGCACTGGAGACATTGCACAATGCCTTGTCAGGCAAGTATCACCATTTAACACTAACCCAACGAGCTGGCTCTGCCGTGCCAACCACCAATAAAGTGTTAGATGTAAAAGGTCAGTATTTAGAAAGTGGCTTATCTGCCCAACTGATTGCCGAGATGCGCAAGCATTTAAAAGCTGGCAATCAAGTAATGTTGTTTCTTAACCGCCGAGGCTTTTCGCCCGCTTTGATGTGCCATGAATGCGGTTGGATTGCAGAATGTAAACGCTGTGATGCGTACTATACGTTCCACCATTACAGCAACGAAATACGCTGCCATCACTGCGGCTCACAACAACCGGTGATTCATCAATGTCAGGGGTGTGGTTCAACCCAATTGGTTACCGTCGGCGTAGGAACGGAACAACTCGAACAACAATTGGCTCAGTTATTTCCAGAATACAACGCCATTCGCATCGACAGAGACAGCACACGTCGCAAAGGTAGTTTGGAAGATGCCCTTGAATCGATTCGTAAAGGTGAACATCAAATTCTGATTGGCACCCAAATGCTGGCTAAGGGGCACCATTTTCCAAATGTAACGCTCGTTGCTCTTTTGGATGTTGATGGCTCTCTCTATAGTAGTGACTTCCGCGCTTCCGAGCGACTAGCGCAGTTGTTTATTCAAGTCGCAGGTCGTGCCGGCCGCGCAAGTAAACCTGGCGAGGTTATCCTACAAACCCACCATCCTGAGCACAGCTTGCTGCAGGCCCTGCTTCAAAAAGACTATCGCCACTTTGCTATGACTGCTCTGGAAGAACGCAAATTGGCTCAGCTTCCGCCTTATAGTTTCTTGACTCTGTTTAAAGCAGAGGCGAACCAAAGTGAGGTAGTTGAAGACTTCCTGCGTCAGGTTCGCTTTACGTTAGAGTCACACCCTCTGTTCGATGATTCCTGCATGGTGTTAGGCCCTACTCCTTCACCTTTGGCCAAGCGGGCTGGTAAATACCGTTGGCAACTATTACTGCAAACTCAGCATCGTTCATTGATGCAAAAGTTATTAACCAGTGCCAAACCTGCTATTGAGTTGTTGCCAAATGCTAAGAAAGTACGCTGGAATTTAGACATAGAACCACAAGATCTCAGCTAGCAAACGTTTAACTATGTAATGAATTACCATTTAATGTGACCAGAATCACACCAAGATTACAATTTTTGTTAAACAGACCGTAACTTTCACTTTAGAAATGAATAGACTATCCAAATTAGAAAAGTCTAAAGTGACTTGTTTGCACAGGCTTAGATTAAAACAATGACTATTCCCACAAATTGATATCGCGGTGAAGAATCCATTTTCCCACTCGTTAACACGAACTGAGCGAAGAGCAAATACAGCTCTAACTCGGTTTGATTACTCTGATTTCAAACCGGAATAACGTCATCTTGGCAAAAAATAAATGAGAGGTTAAAAACTATGGCGACAATGAAGGATGTTGCCCAGCTTGCGGGAGTGTCTACGGCTACGGTATCTCGAGCCTTAATGAATCCAGAGAAAGTATCTTCTTCTACAAGAAAGAGAGTAGAAGATGCCGTACTTGAAGCGGGTTATTCTCCAAACTCATTAGCGCGTAACTTACGTAGAAACGAATCAAAAACCATTGTTACTATCGTTCCCGACATCTGTGATCCTTATTTTTCTGAAATTATTCGCGGTATTGAAGATGCAGCCATGGAACATGGCTATCTAGTCCTGCTGGGCGATAGCGGACAACAGAAGAAACGCGAAAGCTCTTTCGTTAACCTCGTATTTACTAAGCAGGCAGATGGAATGCTACTGCTTGGTACAGATCTACCATTCGATGTCAGTAAGCCAGAGCAAAAGAACTTACCTCCGATGGTAATGGCGTGTGAATTTGCGCCAGAGCTCGAGCTTCCGACAGTACATATTGATAACCTGACCTCAGCATTTGAAGCGGTGAATTACCTGACTCAATTAGGTCATAAACGCATTGCTCAAATCTCTGGACCAGATACAGCAATATTGTGTCAGTTCCGCCAGCAAGGCTACCAACAAGCCCTGCGCCGTGCCGGCATCAATAAAGATCCACAATATAGTGTCATTACTGAGTTCTCTTTTGATGGCGGAGCAAAAGCCGTTCGTAAACTGCTCGAATTGCCAGAACCACCAACGGCTATTTTCTGTCACTGTGACACAATGGCCATCGGCGCAATTCAAGAAGCGAAAAAGCTTGGCTTACGAGTACCGCAAGATCTCTCTGTTGTGGGCTTTGATGACATTAACTTCGCTCAGTACTGCGATCCACCGTTGACCACCATCTCTCAACCTCGCTATGAGATTGGTCGACAAGCGATGCTAATGATGCTCGAGATGTTAAAAGGCCACGACGTGCATTCAGGCTCGCGTCTGCTTGAAACTAATCTCGTCATTCGTGGAAGTGCAGCGCCACCACAGCGCCCTTAACCTAAAGATTAGGTATTCATCCCCAAAGCGGTGCTAAGGCGCCGCTTTTTTATTTACCCCTCCTGCTTTTTGTGTATCCCTGAATAAATGTAAGTGAGAACGGAAACACACTCTTACACTCGGGCGTTGTCGCGCTTTAGCTATCAAGATTCTATCAATAGGGTGTTTTCTCAACTCGTTCTGGATTAACATATTTGCAAGAATCCTTGATGACCAGAAATAACCGTGGCAAATAGAGATTATGTAAGACGGGGGCGAGGCGCCCCAAAAAAGTCGACAAAAAAACAGCCGCCGAGAAGAAAAAAACCTTGGCGCAGTGGCCTGCTCGCTATCTTGCTCGTGGGCGGTTTTGGCTATGGTCTTTACCTTTTGAGTAGCGACCCAGAACCTAAACAACCAGTTGTGAAGCAGCCAACAACCACTGTAAGCAAACCAAAGCCGAAAAAAGACTTGCCGCCACCACCAGAAGAAAAATGGGAATATGTTGAGTCACTACCGAAACGTGAAGTTGAAGTTGTGGCCAAAGAAATTGAAGTTTCTAAAATTCCTTACATCATGCAGTGTGGCGCGTACAAAACTCAGGCACAAGCCGAAGAGCGCAAGCTTGCAATCGCGTTCCAAGGGATGTCGAGCAAGATTCGTAAGAAAGAAGGCAGTTCATGGTATCGCGTGGTGCTAGGTCCGTATAAGTTCAAACGTGATGCAGAACGTGATCGTCATAAACTGCAACGCGCGAAAATCGAGCCGTGTGCGATTTGGAAAGAAAATCTTTAAACTCAGGCCCTAGGAGCTAAGATCCTAGGGCCTTTCTTTTTGCCCCCTTGAATCCCCATTTCTCCTCCCCCATATACTGAATTAAATCCAAAGAGAAATAATCAAGAGGTCGACTGTGACTACCATTGTATCTGTACGTCGAAATAATAAAGTCGTCATCGCGGGTGATGGCCAAGTATCTCTAGGCAATACCGTAATGAAAGGTAATGCGCGCAAAGTTCGCCGCCTATACAACAACCAAGTACTAGCGGGCTTTGCCGGCGGTACTGCGGATGCCTTCACCCTTTTTGAGCGCTTCGAAAGCAAACTGCAAATGCACCAAGGTCACCTAACCAAAGCGGCAGTTGAGCTAGCCAAAGACTGGCGTAGCGATCGTGCTCTGCGCAAGCTCGAAGCCTTACTTGCCGTTGCCGACGAAACCGCATCGTTAATCATTACCGGTAATGGTGATGTCGTACAGCCAGAACATGACCTGATTGCGATTGGCTCTGGTGGTGCTTACGCACAAGCTGCCGCAACCGCCCTACTAGAAAACACAGATCTAGATGCTCGTGAGATCGCGGAAAAAGCTCTCAATATCGCGGGTGATATTTGTGTCTTCACTAACCATCACCACACGGTAGAAGAGCTAGACTCAACAGTAGAGCCTGAAAAACCAACCGCGTAATCGTAACGAAGTAAGGAAAGAATATGTCTGAAATGACGCCTCGCGAAATCGTTCATGAATTGAACCGCCACATTATCGGTCAAGAAAAAGCCAAGCGTTCGGTTGCGATTGCACTTCGTAACCGCTGGCGCCGCATGCAGCTTGAAGAAAGCTTGCGTGCCGAAGTGACGCCAAAAAACATCTTGATGATTGGCCCTACTGGTGTTGGTAAGACTGAAATCGCACGACGCCTCGCAAAACTGGCAAATGCCCCTTTCATCAAAGTTGAAGCGACAAAATTCACCGAAGTGGGTTACGTTGGTAAAGAAGTTGAAACCATCATCCGTGACCTAACAGATGTCGCTGTGAAAATGACGCATCAACAAGCGATGGAGAAAGTGAAATTCCGAGCAGAAGAGCAAGCGGAAGAACGCATTCTTGATGCGCTACTGCCACCAGCACGTGATAGCTGGGGTCAATCAGAGCAAACGGAAGAGTCTTCTCACACTCGCCAGATCTTCCGTAAGAAACTGCGTGAAGGCCAACTAGACGATAAAGAAATTGAAATCGACGTAGCCGCACCGCAGATGGGCGTAGAGATCATGGCGCCTCCTGGTATGGAAGAGATGACTAACCAGCTGCAAGGCATGTTCCAAAACCTGGCAGGCGACACTAAGAAAAAACGTAAGCTGAAAATCAAAGACGCAATGAAAGCGTTAGCGGAAGAAGAAGCGGCGAAACTGGTAAACCAAGAAGAGCTAAAAGAAGCAGCGATTTTCAACGTTGAAAACAACGGCATCGTATTTATCGATGAGATCGACAAGATCTGTAAACGCGGCGAGAGCTCAGGCCCAGACGTTTCACGCGAAGGTGTTCAGCGCGACCTACTTCCATTGATTGAAGGCAGCACGGTATCAACCAAGCACGGCATGGTAAAAACAGACCACATTCTGTTTGTTGCATCTGGTGCATTCCAAGTGGCAAAACCATCTGACTTGATCCCAGAATTGCAAGGTCGTCTACCAATTCGCGTTGAGCTAGAAGCACTAAGCAGCAACGACTTCAAACGCATTCTGACAGAACCAAAAGCCTCTCTAACAGAGCAGTACGTTGCGTTGATGAAAACGGAAGATGTGGACATCGAATTCACAGAAGACGGTATCACGCAAATCGCGGAAGCTGCATGGACGGTCAACGAAAGCACAGAAAACATCGGTGCTCGTCGCTTACACACCGTTATGGAACGCTTAATGGATGAAATCTCTTACGACGCAGCGGAGCAATCTGGCGCTAAATTCGTTATTGATTCCGCTTATGTGAAAGCACGCTTAGGCGACACAATTGAAGATGAAGATCTAAGCCGCTTTATTCTTTAATCGCAATCTATTTTACCAAAGCCCAGAACCTTGTTTCTGGGCTTTTTGTATAGAATGACGGCCACTGTGACAACACCTAAATCAAAAGTTCTCGTCATTCTAGCGAGCTCAAGTGAGACTAAGAATCTGCTAACAGCAGACGCCTATTCTTTCCAACTCACCTTAACCACGGCACTATTGGGACGATAGATTCTGAATCACCTCGTTCCTCGCTGTTCAGAATGACGGTTACTGTGACAACACCTAAATCAAAAAAGATCTCGTCATTCTAGCGAGCTCAAGCGAGACTAAGAATCTAGTAACAGCAGACGCCTATTCTTTCTCTCTCACCGTAACACTTCACAATCGGATGATAGATTCTGAATCACACTCGTTCCTCGCTGTTCAGAATGACGG